>JAEEGJ010004762.1_pt1 | contig 44671 bp, 32 predicted proteins | sample 8958761 | NCBI WGS metagenome assembly JAEEGJ01 (sample SAMN16246546, study PRJNA631951) | gut metagenome | biome: gut microbiome; feature: rumen; material: RS-attached | host: Bos | place: Iran: Karaj | collected 2018-10
GTCAGGCCGTAGTGGTTGCACACGCCGCGGCCGTGGTCGCCCATCACACCCAGTCCGTGAGCCTCATCGACCATGATGCTGCAGTTGTACTTGTCCTTGAGAGCCACGATACCCGGCAGGTCTGCCAGGTCACCCTCCATGCTGAACACGCCGTCCACCACAATCAGCTTGAGCGAATCGGGCTCACAGCGCTTGAGGGTCTTTTCAAGCGACTCCATGTCGTTATGCTTGAACTTGAGCGGCTTGGCGAACGAGAGTCGGCGGCCATCCACGATCGATGCGTGATCCAGATCATCGCAGATAACATAGTCGTCACGGCCCATCAGGCAGGAAATGGTGCCCAGGTTACTCTGGAAACCGGTCGAGAATATCATTGCATCCTCCTTACCCACGAATTCCGCCAGCTCAGCCTCAAACTGCTGATGCAGATCCAGCGTACCGTTCAGGTAACGTGATCCGGCGCAACCGGTGCCGTACTTGCGGACAGCCTCGACTGCAGCCTCGATAACTTTAGGATGATTGGTCAGACCCAGATAAGAATTGGAACCGAACATAAGGACTCTGCGTCCCTCCATGGTAACCTCCGTATCCTGCATAGTAGACAGGCATTTGTGATACGGATAAATGCCCTGCGCCTTACCTTCCTGAGGAAGCGTGTATTGTGCGCATCTTTCGCTAAGTTTAGTCATAACGGCGCAAAATTAGTCAAATTGCCGGATGGTGCAATCTTTTTCCCTATCTTCGCAAACGGTTTATTGAAAAATGAAACGCAAGATTCTGTTTGTATACAACCCGATCTCGGGAGGTCGCCGGCTCATCCCGGTGCTGCCCATCATTGAGCGGTTCCTGAACCGTGACCTCTACGATTTTGAGATCATCCACACCACCCACAAGGGCCACGCCACCGAACTTGCCCGTGAATACGCCGCCAAGAGGTTCGATGCAGTGATCGCCGTAGGTGGCGACGGAACCGTGAACGAGGTGGGTTGCGGACTTATAGGCACAAACACCGCACTGGGCATCATACCCTGCGGCTCCGGCAACGGACTTGCACGTCATCTGGGCATCCCGATCGACCCCTTCAAGGCAGTAAAATGGCTTGACAAATCCATCTTCTCCGAAATCGATTACGGAACGATTGAGGACCATCCCTTCTTCTGCACCTGCGGAGTCGGGTTCGATGCCAAAGTAACCGATACATTCTCAAAAGCCGGAACCCGCGGAGTGCTCACCTACATGGAGAGTATTCTCAGAGAGATTGCAACCTACAAGGACAAGACCTACAAGCTCTCATTTGACAACTCAAGCGAGACATTTGACTGTTTCATAGTAACCTGCGCCAACGCCGACCAATGGGGCAACAATGCCTTCATCGCACCCACAGCATCCATGCAGGACGGTCTGATGGACGTAGTCGTAATACATCCGTTCACGCCCCTGGATGCACCGCTCATGGCCTTCCAACTGTTCAACAAAATGATTGACCGCAACCCCAAAGTAACAGTCCGCAAATGCTCACAAATGACCATAACGCGTGACTCGGAAGGCCCCGCCCACTACGACGGCGAGCCCGTAACCCTGGGTAAGGAAATCCATGTAAGAATGATCAAGGGAGGTCTTAATGTTCTCATCCCGGACAAGCGCCGGATGATCTAGAACTTAAGGTAAAAATCCTTTACAAGATTGATGTAGTCCGATGTCTCTTTCCCATCGGGACCGCACATGGCAAGAACACCCTTTTTCAGACACTGACTGCCAAAGCCATATGCCAGCAACGAGCGTTTGGGTTGCTTGCCCGGAGCGGTAACAACATCGGTCTCAAGACACAGGTTCAGGTCAAAAGCCGATGCGCATTTGGTGAACTCGCCCACCGCATCATAAGGAAGCACCACGCACAGAAGTCCGTCCGGCGCCAACAAAGGTGCTGCACATCGGACCAGAGTCTCATAACTGAGCGAATCGTTGTGACGGGCTGCGTTTCGGTCCTGATCGGGACAGCGCAGTGAGTCACGAAAGTACGGCGGGTTGCTAACTATGCGGTCAAACCTGATTTCTGCGGTGAAATGGGCAAAATCTGCACATTGCACAAAAATACGGTCTCTCCATTCTGAATTTGTGGCATTCTGAAATGCCTGTTCTGAGGCTTCAGAATCAATTTCGACGGCCGTTACGCTTGCAGCACCGCGTTGTGCGGCCATGATGGCAACCAGTCCGGTGCCGCACCCCACATCCAGCACGCTTTTTCCCCTTTCCATCGGGAACCACGCGCCCAGCAGGACCCCGTCGGTTCCCACCTTCATGGAGCAGCGGTCCTGCTCTATCCGGAAGCGCTTGAAATCAAAATACTGGTTAGACATGCCGCAAGTGTCAAATTACCCTGCAAAATTACTTTTTTTGTTTTATTCACCCCTTTTGACGGCACAAATAGCTGATACGTGCGCGTAATTATCTAAATTTGCAGATTATTTGCAGAATGATTTATGTGGACGAAGAAACAATCTGAAGAAACTTTCGACGAATCAAATCCGGCATTCTCAATGATTGCTGATTTTGACGGCAATGAAAGCGGGCTTTTTGACGCCCAGATGGACGAAGTGGTACCGGTGCTTCCGCTCAGGAACATGGTATTGTTCCCCACTGTGGTGATGCCTGTCACCGTAGGCCGCAAATCGTCACTCAAGCTAATACAGAACGCATCGGCAGACGGCAAGCAGATAGCCGTGTTCTGCCAGAAGGATCCTGATACCGAGAATCCCGGCCTGAACGACCTCTACTCTGTAGGTGTTTTGGCCAAGGTCATCCGCGTATTCGATATGCCCGACCAGACCACCACGGTAGTGCTTCAGGGTATGCAGCGTATCAAACTGCGCAGCATTATAAGCGACCAGCCCTACCTGGTAGGTACCGCCGACCTATTCCCCGAAGTGCTGCCACCTACCCGCAGCAAGGAGTTCAAGGCAATAGTGGATTCCTGCAAGGATGCCGCCATCAAATATGTAAAACTGTCCGAGAACATACAGCCCGATGCCGCTTTTGCCCTCAAGAACATATCCAACGGTCTGTTCCTGATAAACTTCATATGCGCCAACCTGCCCTTTGAGGTCAAGGAGAAAGCCCGTCTGCTGCGTGAAGGAACATGCTCAAGCCGCGCCCTGACACTGCTCTCGCTGCTTAACCGCGAGATTCAATTGGCCGAGCTCAAGATGAGCATACAGCGCCGCACCCATGAGGACATTGACAAGCAGCAGAAAGAGTATTTCCTGCAGCAGGAACTCAAGAACATACAGGATGAGCTGGGCGGAAGCGTCCAGGACCAGGATATTGAGGAGATGCGCCTCAAGGCCGGCCAGAAGAAATGGAGTGCCGATGTCCGCAAGATCTTTGACAAGGAACTGCTCAAACTGGAGCGCACCAACTCACAGTCACCTGATTACAACGTACAACTCTCATACCTGCAGACCGTTCTGAGTCTGCCTTGGGAAGAGTACACCAAGGATAACCTTGACATGAACAATGCCCGCAAGGCCCTTGACAAGGACCATTACGGACTGGAGAAGGTTAAGGAGCGTATTCTGGAGCATCTGGCAGTAATGAAACTGCGCGGCGATTTCAAATCACCCATTCTGTGCCTTTACGGCCCTCCCGGAGTCGGCAAGACATCACTTGGTCTGTCTATTGCCAACGCCCTGAAACGCAAATACGTACGTATATCACTGGGCGGTCTGCATGATGAGGCCGAAATCCGCGGACACCGCAAGACCTACATCGGAGCCATGCCCGGACGTATCATCAAGGGACTGGCCAAGGCCGGTTCATCCAACCCCGTCTTCATACTCGATGAGATTGACAAGGTAAGCCAGATGACCAATCAGGGTGATCCCTCATCGGCCCTGCTTGAGGTGCTTGACCCCGAGCAGAACAATGCGTTCCATGACAACTACCTGGATATTGACTATGACCTGTCAAAGGTTATGTTCATAGCCACCGCAAACAACCTGAACACCATACCCGCTCCCCTGCTGGACCGTATGGAGATAATTGAAGTTAGCGGTTATATCACTGAGGAGAAGATTGAGATTGCCCGCCGTCACCTCATACCCAAGGAGATGGAGGCCAACGGACTCAAGAAAGGCTCGCTGGCCATCACCAAGCCGGCCATTGAGTCAATCATAGAGAACTACACCCGTGAATCGGGCGTACGTGAACTTGAAAAGAAGATAGGCAAGATATGCCGCAAGGCTGCATGCCGTTATGCCGATAACGCCGAACAGGCCAAATTGACGGTGAAACCGGCTGATCTTAAGGAACTTCTGGGTACCAAGCCCTACTCACGCGACAAGTATCAGGGCAATGACTACGCCGGTGTGGTAACCGGACTTGCCTGGACTGCCGTTGGCGGTGAGATTCTCTTTGTAGAAACCAGCCTGAGCCGCGGCAAGGAGGGTAAACTAACACTTACCGGTAACCTTGGTGACGTGATGAAGGAATCTGCAATGCTGGCAATGGAGTACATACGCTCACATGCAGGACTGCTCAGCCTTGACCCCGCCGTTTTCAACTCATGGAACGTTCATATCCACGTACCCGAGGGTGCCATCCCCAAGGACGGCCCGTCGGCAGGTATCACCATGGCAACGTCAATTGCATCGGCCTTTACACAGCGTAAGGTCCGCGCAAACCTGGCCATGACCGGTGAGATTACGCTGCGCGGCAAGGTTCTGCCCGTAGGCGGTATCCGTGAGAAGATTCTGGCTGCAAAACGCGCCGGCATAACCGATATCATACTCTGCGCCGAGAACCGTCGCGACATCGAGGAGATTCCGGCCGAGTACCTGAAAGGCGTTGAGTTCCACTACGTCAATGAGATAAGTGAGGTCTGGAAGATTGCACTGCTTGACGAGAAGGTTAGCAACGCACAGGAGATAGTCCCCATCCAAGAACCTCAAAAGTAAAACCTTGTCTGAGAATAAACTGACATTCGAGCTTCAGCATACTGACGCCACAAGCCACGCCAGAGCCGGAAAGATAACCACGGACCACGGAGTTATCCAGACTCCCATTTTTATGCCCGTGGGTACCGTAGGCTCCGTCAAGGCCGTGCATCTGCCTGAACTCAAAGACGATATAAAAGCCCAGATCATTCTGGGTAACACCTACCATCTCTATCTGCGTCCGGGACTGGAGGTTCTGGAAAAAGCCGGTGGATTGCACAAATTCAACGGTTTTGACCGCCCAATGCTGACCGACAGCGGCGGCTTCCAGGTCTTCTCCCTGACCGGCCTTAGGAAGATGACCGAGGAGGGCGTGACATTCCAGTCACACATTGACGGCTCGCGCCATCTGTTCACCCCCGAGCGCGTTATGGACATTGAGCGCACCATCGGCGCCGATATCATCATGGCATTTGATGAGTGCTGCCCCGGAACCGCCGAGTTCAAGTACGCCAAACAGTCCATGGAGCGCACACACCGCTGGCTGGACCGCTGCTTTGACCGTTTCAACGAAACCGAGCCCAAGTACGGTTACCACCAGGCCCTGTTCCCCATCGTTCAGGGCTGCGTTTACAAGGATCTCAGGGCCCAATCGGCCGAATACATAGCATCAAAAGGGGCCGAAGGCAACGCCATAGGCGGACTTGCCGTAGGTGAGCCTACCGAGGTGATGTATGAGATGATAGACCTGGTGCACGGCATCCTGCCGCAGGACAAGCCGCGTTACCTGATGGGCGTAGGCACACCCGCCAACATACTGGAAGCCATTGCGTTAGGTGTGGATATGTTTGACTGCGTAATGCCCACCCGCAACGGCCGTAACGCCATGCTGTTCACCAAGGACGGCATCATAAACATACGCAACAAGAAGTGGGAGGATGTATTCGACCCCATTGAGGCCGATGGCGCATCACGCGTTGACACCCTCTACACAAAAGCCTACCTGCACCACCTGTTCAAGGCACAGGAGTACCTGGCACTGATGATTGCATCGGTCCACAATCTGGCATTCTACCTGTGGCTGGTAGGTGAAGCACGCAAGCATATCCTGGCCGATGACTACCACACCTGGAAGGATGTAATGGTTAAACGAGTAATGCAACGCCTCTGATGAAGAAGAATCTGTTCAGACATAGACTGCTGTCCCGCCTTGACTGGTACATCATCAAGAAGTTCCTGGGCACTTACTTTTTCTCCATACTGCTTATTGTGGTTATTGCCGTGGTATTTGACTACAACGAGCACATAGACAAGCTGAGCAAGGCCACCGCTCATGAAATAATATTCGAGAATTACCTCAACGCCATCCCCTATTTTGCCAACATGTTCAGCCCGCTGTTCGTGTTCATTGCGGTAATCTTCTTCACGTCCAAACTGGCCGAAAACTCCGAGATCATTGCCATGTTCTCAACCGGCATGAGTTTCAAGCGTATGATGGTACCGTATCTGATATCGGCCGCTGTAATATCACTGCTCACTCTCTATCTGGGATCAAATGTCATACCCAAGGCCAATGTCATAAGACTCAACTTTGAGCAACGGTACGACATGAGACGCACGTCCAGAGACAACTCCGACGGTAATTACAATATCCAGTTGGAGGTAGAGGACGGCGTGATTGCCTACATTGAGAGTTTCCAGACCTACAACATGACCGGATACCGCTTTGCTCTGGATAAGTTCGAAGGCAAGAAACTGGTATCACACATGACAGCCCGCAGTGCCCAATATGATACCCTCTCATCCGAGAAGTACCACTGGATAGTCAAGAATTTCATGATCCGAGACCTTTCCGGCACAGTCGAGTCCATCAGTCAGGGGTCCGAGCTGGATACCGTAATCCGCTTTGAACCAAGCGATTTCCTGGTCACTAAGGGACAGCAGGAGACAATGTCATCGGCCGAACTCAGGGATTATATCAAGAAACAGAAACAGCGCGGAATGGGCAACGTACAGGACTTTGACATCGAGTACCACAAACGCTACGCCATGTCGTTCGCATCATTCATACTCACCATCATAGGAGTCTCGCTCTCCAGCCGCAAGCGCAAGGGCGGCATGGGACTCTCGCTGAGTATCGGCCTGGGTCTGAGTTTCGGATACATCCTTTTCCAGGAAGTGACGCAGACATTCGCCATATCAGGCTCCATGTCAGCCTTCTGGGCCGAGTGGCTGCCAAATGTGATATACATCCCGATAGCAATTATCCTATACATAAGAGCACCAAAATAACCGTTTCACCGTGAGATTTGACGAGTTTGATTTCCAGCCCGATCTGCTGGACGCGATAGATTCAATGAACTTCAGGGAGTGCACTCCCATTCAGGAAAAAGCAATACCCGTACTGCTTGAAGGCCATGACCTTATAGGCATAGCACAGACCGGAACCGGCAAGACCGCAGCCTATCTGCTGCCCGTACTTGACAAACTGTCCAGCGGAGACTACCCCCAGGACGCGGTGAACTGCCTTATCATGGTGCCCACCCGCGAGCTGGCGCAACAGATTGACCAGCAGATTGAAGGATTCTCCTACTTTACCAACATATCCGGCACCGCAGTCTACGGAGGCAATGACGGAATCCGTTTTGAGCAGGAGAAACGCGGCTTTGCCATGGGTACCGATATCGTCGTAGCCACCCCCGGCCGCCTTATCAGCCATATCAGCCTGGGCAATATAGACCTGAGCAAGGTATCGTTCTTTATACTTGACGAGGCCGACCGCATGCTTGACATGGGTTTCTACGACGACATAATGCAGATTGTAAAGCAACTGCCCGCCAAACGCCAGAATATGCTCTTCAGTGCCACCATGCCCGATGAGATCCAGCGCATGGCCCGCACCATCCTGCACAACCCCGTCGAGGTCAAGCTGGCCGTCTCCAAACCCGCCGACAAGATACTGCAGGCCGCCTACGTATGCTACGAGGCACAGAAACTGCCCATCATACAGAGCCTGTTCAGCGCCAACGCCCCCAAGAGGGTGATTGCGTTTGCATCGTCCAAACTGAAAGTAAAAGAGATAACAAAATCACTGCGTCGCCTTGGCCTGAACGTAGGCGAGATGCACTCCGACCTGGCCCAGTCCGAGCGTGACGACATAATGCACAAGTTCCGCAACGGCCACATCAACATCCTGGTAGCCACTGATATTGTATCCCGCGGAATAGACATCGACGATATAGACCTGGTGATAAACTTCGACGTTCCCCACGACCCCGAGGACTACGTCCACCGCATAGGCCGAACCGCCCGCGCCGGTGCCGAAGGCTGCGCCATCACCTTCATCAGCCTGGACGACCAACCCAAGTTCCGCCAGATAGAGCGCTTTCTGGGAAAAGAAGTCTACAAGGTCCCCATCCCCGAAGAATTAGGCGAGGCTCCGGAATACAAAGCAGAACGTCCCAGGACTCCTCACAAAGGGAAAGGACGTCACTTCTTCAGAAAACCTAAAAAGAAGAATTAATACTGTTCCTTCTCGTTGGGGAAGTCAGAGTTCTTGACGTCTTCAACGTAGTGACCTACCGCGCTGGTGATGGTCTCGTAGAGATTGGCGTAACGACGCAGGAATCGGGGGCTGAAATCGTTGTTCATGCCCAGCATATCGGCGCATACAAGCACCTGACCGTCAACACCGCCGCCGGCACCTATGCCGATGATGGGGATTGAAACCTCCTTGGCTACGCGCTCGGCCAGTTTGGCGGGAATCTTCTCCAGTGTGATTGAGAAACAGCCGGCCTCCTCCAACTTATGGGCATCGGATATAAGTTTCTCGGCCTCGGCCTCCTCCTTGGCGCGTACGGCGTATGTTCCGAACTTATTGATTGACTGGGGTGTCAGGCCCAGATGTCCCATAACGGGAATACCTATTTCTATTAGATGACGCACCTGAGGCAGTATCTCCTCGCCACCCTCAAGTTTAAGGGCATCGGCATGAGAGACCTTCATTATCTTAATGGCGTTGGTAACAGCCTCCGAATCATTGATCTGATATGTGCCGAACGGCATGTCAACCACCACGAGGGCGCGCTGTACGCCACGTACCACTGACTTGGCGTGATAAATCATCTGATCCAGAGTGATAGGAAGTGTGGTCTGGTTGCCGGCCATAACGTTCGATGCCGAATCACCCACCAGAATAACGTCGATACCTGCTCCGTCAACCATCTTGGCCATTGTGTAGTCATAAGCTGTGAGCATTGCAATCTTCTCGCCACGCTGTTTCATCTCTCTGAGACGCTGTGTGGTAACCTTACGTTTGTCTTCAGTAATGTATCCCATATTATCACGTGTTAGTTAAATGGACCGCAAAGTTAGCACTATTATCAAGAGTTATTACTAAATTTGGATAGTTTAAACTCCTATGGGTAACAATTCTCACCTGACTGTATACAAGGCATCGGCCGGATCGGGTAAAACATTCCGTCTGGCCGTTCAGTATATCACCATGCTTGTAAAACAGCCTGAGGATTACCGTCATATCCTGGCCGTAACCTTCACCAACAAGGCCACAGCCGAGATGAAACAGCGCATCCTGTCGCAGTTATACGGCATCGGACACAACCTCATCAGCTCTGAAAGTTATTACAAAGAGGTAAAGAAAACCGTCACGCTGAACGAGCAGACCATCCGCCACAACGCCCTGCTGGCGCTTGATATGATACTGCAGGATTACGGCCGGTTCCGCGTTGAGACCATCGACAGCTTTTTCCAGACCGTCCTGCGCGGCCTTGCCCGTGAGCTCCACATAGGAGCCAACCTGACGCTAGAGCTTGACACGGAGGCAGTAATCAGTGAGGCGGTAGATTCATTCCTGGCCACTGTTGAACAGGGGTCCGATGACCGCCGCAACGTCATGGAGTTTGTTGAGAATAATATTGACAATGACAAGAGCTGGTCCATTGACGGCACGCTCAAGAAGTTCTCACAAGAGCTGTTCCGCGAGATATTCATGGAGAAGGGTGACGAGTTGCGCAGGATCCTCTCCCAGCCCGGTGCCGTGGCCGATTACAAACGCAATCTGACATCGGCCCGTGACGCGGTCCTGCCCGGTATCACCGAAAAAATCCAATCTCTAGGAAAAGAAATTGAGAATGCCCTGTTCACAGCAGGAATCAGCATAAGCGATCTTGCATCAAATCCTGGAAAAGAGATAAACAAGATCAGCAGTCTGGCTATTCTGGAAAAAGACCTTACAGGCACATTCCAGAAATGCACATCCCAGCCTGAAGAATTCTTCCGCAAGAAAGACCTTGAAAAGAATCCTTCATTGGAATCATTTGCCAGGGATGAGTTGGTTCCACGTTTTAGTCTTGTCGCCCAATTGTACGATGATTATCAGCGCAACAAGAACTCATTCGAAGCAGCGCTGCAATACATCCACGAGCTGAGCCTGCTGCTTGGCATACGCGCCCAGATTGACCGTCAGAGTCAGGAACAGGGCCGTTTCATATTGGCCGATACCCCTATGCTGCTGACCCGACTGTCCGGCAGCGACACATCATTCGTATATGAAAAGACCGGCAGTTTCATAGAGCACCTGATGATAGATGAGTTCCAGGACACCTCAAATCTCCAATGGGGCAACCTGCGACTGCTGCTCTGGGAGTGCCTGTCCATTGGTAAGGACTGCCTTGTAGTGGGCGATGTCAAGCAATCCATCTACCGCTGGCGAAACAGCGACTGGGATATCCTCAACTCCAGAATGGAAAATGAACTGGCCATCTACCATCCGCAGGTCATCCCCATGGAGGATAATTACCGCAGTCATCAGAACGTGATTGACTTCAACAACGCCCTGTTCCCCAAGGCTGTGGAAATGATGCAGATGAACTACACCGGCCAGACCGGCACCGCGTTTCCCGCCATTGATACCGCCTACAAAGATGTTCAGCAGGTCAGTTCCAAGGCCGATGGCAAAGGCTACGTATATGTTCAGGCGCAAGGCAAGAAAGATAAAGACAATAAGAAAAAGGAACAGGAGGACGATTCCGCCGATCTGATATTCCGTCAGATTGAGCAGCAGCTTGACAAACTAACCGCGGCCGGAGTGCAGCAGACCGACATAGCCATCCTGTGTCGTAACAGCGGCCAGATTGCAGATATAGCCGAGTGGTTCGCATCAAACCGTCCCGATTACAGGATGATATCGAGCGAGGCCTTCCGGTTGTGCTCATCGGCATCGGTCCGTATACTCATCAACGCTCTGCGCTGGCTAACTGACAGGACAGACAATATTGCCCTGGCACAGCTTGTATGGGAACGCGAGTGCAACATAGTAAAGTCCGGACTTCCGTTTGACCGTATCATGGCCCAGGGGCTTGAGGCCGCCCTGCCGCAGGCCTTCCGCGACGATTTGGAGTCACTGCGGCATCTACCCCTCTATGAACTCACCGAGAAACTCTACACCATTCTGGAACTTGACCGCATACCCGGACAGGACCAGTATGTAATGACGCTGTTTGACACCATCTGCCAATGGATAAGCCGCAACCCCGGTGAGCCATCGGCCTTCCTTGAGGAATGGGACGACAAGCTGTACAAGACCCCTATCCCTGCAACCGATGCCGACGGCATACGCCTGCTCACCATACACAAGTCAAAGGGACTGGAGTTTCACACCGTCATCATACCCTACTGCAACTGGGAAGTCATTGACGCCCGTCACAGCGACCGTATCTGGACCACCCCCAAAGTGGATCCGTTCAAAGGCATGCCCCTGCTGCCCATAGGATTCAGCAGCAAGTTGGCAAACTCTGTATTCAACGATGAATTCAAACAGGAAGCAGGTCTGCAAACCGTTGACAATCTGAATCTTCTCTATGTCGCCATGACCAGAGCCATATGCAACCTCATAGTACTGAGTCCCCATGTCAATAAAACGACTATGACAGACATCCTGATTTACGCCCTGTCGGCCGCTTTTGACTGCCAGCCCGATGAACAGCAACTCTACACTTATGAGAACGGACAGATAATGCCTCATGCCGAGAAAGAAAACCAGTCCAGCGACAACCTGTTTGAGATAAAGCCCACGCCCCGGGAGCTGCACCTTAATACATACCCCATAAACGCACGGTTCCGCCAATCGGGCGAATCCACCCGTTTTGTCCATTCCACCGATGATTCCGACTACCGTCAGGAAGAGTATATCCAGACCGGCAAGCTGCTCCACAGCCTCTTTGCCGCCATCCGCACCGTCGATGACATCGGCCCGCATGTAGACACAATGTACAGCCAGGGACTCATAGAATCCGCCAAAAAGGCCGATGAAATCAAGAAAATGATTCTCAAGCACATAGAGCAATCAGGTGTACAGTCCTGGTTTGACGGCACCTATACCCTATTCAACGAGGCCTCAATCATATACCGCGACGGAGGCGTTCTCCAGACCCGCCGCCCCGACCGCGTCATGATAAGGCCCGATGGCAGTGCCGTCATAGTCGATTTTAAGTTCGGCCGCGAGCGCGAGGAGTACCTCCACCAGGTCCGCGAGTACATGGACCTTCTGCACAAAATGGGCTACCCCCGCATTGAAGGCCACATCTGGTACGTCTACAACAATAAAATCCAAACGATATGAAAAGGATCCTTTTATTAGCAGCCATAGCATGCCTGCCGCTTGCTGCAGCACAAGGCAAACGCGCAAAGAATTACGTACCCAAAGGCTACCAGCTTGTTTGGCAGGACGAGTTCAACGAGGGCACCGAGCCCGATGCCGCCAAGTGGACCCACGTGGTAATGCGCCAGGGCATGGTCAACCACGAGCTCCAGAACTACGTGAACCACGTCACTCCCGCCGGCACCCCCGTAACCCAGGTCAAGGACGGAACCCTGCGAATAAACTGCTTCAAGGAGGACGGCAAAGTCTATTCCGGCCGCCTGAACGGAAACGCCCGCACCGGCTGGCAGAACGGCTACTTTGAGGCCAGCATCAAACTCCCCAAGGGCAAAGGCACCTGGCCCGCCTTCTGGATGATGCCCGCCGCCAACCGTATGCCTAACAACGGCTGGCCCCGCTGCGGCGAGATAGACATAATGGAAGAGGTTGGATTCACCCCCAACGAGGTTTCATCATCCATCCACACCCAAGCCTACAACCACACCAACAAGACCCACAAGACCAAGGCCGTCACCATAAAGAAAGCCGAGGGCGATTTCCACATCTACTCCCTGCTCTGGACCGATGATGAGATCATAACCTACGTTGACGGCAAGGAACTGCTCCATCTTGAAAAATCCGTCCTGGGCGACACCCACGATGAGTGGCCCTTCCACTACCCCTTCCACATAATCCTGAACCTGGCCTGGGGAGGCGATTGGGGCGGCCAGGAAGGCGTTGACGAGGACGCCCTTCCCGTAACCATGGAAGTGGACTACGTACGCGTTTACCAGCTACCCGCTGATAAATACTAATTTGCCAATCATATTTCTTTTTTAAAGGGGTCGATTTCGACTCCTTTTTTGCACGAACCAACAGCATCTAAAATACATTAAACTTGTTGATAAAAAGTCTCTTATTACCTCCATTATTTCGATAAAAAACACTATTTTTACGATATGGAAGTAATAAGAGTTTTTATCAGCAGTGTGCAGAAAGAGTTTGCCCGTGAGCGACGCCTACTTTGTGATTATATCCGAACAGATGCGTTGCTCAGCAGGTTTTTTGTGCCCTTTATTTTTGAAGACATGCCGGCCTCTGAAGTATCGTCACAGAAAGCTTATCTAACACAGGCTGCCGAATGTCATATTTATCTGGGCATCTTCGGTACCCAATACGGCTACGAGGATACCGTAGGAGTTTCTCCTACCGAACATGAATTCGACACCGCTACTGCAAATCATGCTCATAGGCTGATATACATACTACGCACTAATGAGCAACGTCATCCCAAGGAGCAGGCTTTCATAAACAAGGTTCAACAAGATGTAATTCGACGCAGTTTCACCACCTATGAGGAACTACGCACAGCTGTTTATAATTCACTTGTTGACTATCTTGTCCAGAAAGAGATTATCCGTCGTGTACCGTTTGATGCTGCTGCCCATCATGTAGCCACTTTTGACGATATCGACCCTGAACGCGTACGCACTTTTGTCAACAGAGCAAAGGAGAAACGCAATTTCCCATTGTCATTTTCAGATGGTTTAGAGAAAATACTCTCAGCCATCCATGTATTGACAGATGATGGACGTCTGACTAATTCCGCACTTTTGCTCTTTGGTAAAGACCCACAGCGTTTCTTTCGCACATCTGAGGTTCGTTGCGCACAATTCTACGGCACAATTGTAGAAAAACCAATACGCAACTACCAAGTCTTTTCCGGCACACTTTTTGAGATGATAGACAAGGCCGTAGGTTTTGTAATGTCACGTATTGATGCCCGCGTAGGCACGCGTGAACATTCTGTTGATGCACCTGTTGACTATGAATTGCCCGAGAGTGCAGTTGCAGAAGCCATTGCCAATGCCGTTGCACATCGTGACTATACCAGCAATGCAAGTGTTCAGGTAATGCTCTTCCGCGACCGTTTAGAAGTATGGAATCCAGGACGTCTGCCAGACGGATTCACAGTACAGAAACTACGTGAAGTACACTCATCCGAGCCTACAAACCCCGTCATCGCTCATCCGCTATTTCTTGCCGGCTACATTGAACATATTGGTACTGGTACTACAGATATTATTGCAGATTGCGAAAAATTCGGTCTCCGTACACCAGAATTCCATCAAGCCGAGGACTTCCGAACTATCATCTACCGTAGTAAAAAAGTGTCAGACCTCGGCAAAAAAGTAACCAACCTCGATGAAAAAGTAACCAACCTCGATGAAAAAGTAACCAACCTCGATGAAAAAAGTAACCAAGCTCGACTGACCTCAAAACAACGAAAAGTATTAGAGTTCTGTAATGAAACACCTCGTACAACTCAAGAAATATTGGAAATGCTTGGGGTAAAGAATCAAAACAGGACACGTCAGCAATACACCACCAAACTAGTATTGATGGGAGTACTTCGTCCAACCATCACGACCCCCAATGACCCCAACCGCAAATATATCACTGCACATGATGAACAATAGCTTATTGAAATAGCAACGATGATGACAAACAATTCTAAAATAGATGAAGCCTACACCCAGCTTTCCAATGCATATTATTATAAACGCAACAGGAAAGCCATTGTGGATAGTTGTAATCATTGCCAGAGCTTGGGAATCCCAAATTTCCATGAACTGGCAAATGCAGAAATGACAAAGCTATACTCATATCGTCATATCAAGACCTATCCTGTGCGTACATCCTTAGATTGTTTGCCTCCTGATGTTTTGGGAATGTATGCATTAGCTTGCATGAACGTTCTTTTCAAAATGAAGCAAGAAAGCATTCTACAGGAATGCAGATTCGCCTATCAAACACTTTCAAGACCTGTTCAGTTCCAAAGCACCGATGTATTGTACACACAGAATGAAAAAAGATTAACCGTTGGCGATTTCCTGAAAGTCATAAAATATGCGCTTGCCATAGTAGATATTATTTTTCCCGATAATAAAGTATCAGTCGCTGCCAACCCCACTATTTGGGCTTTACAGGGTATTGACGATACACTTAATAATAAATCAAAGACTGAGTTAATGAACCATTCACTTCATATTGCAGCAGATTTTCTTTCATCAAGTGTAAAGGAATCCCTCAATGATACAAATGCGAAACGGAATGTTGCAGTTACAAAATTGATGGTAAACTTAGCGATAGATTTTTTAGTAAAAAGATCAAATTAACATGATATTCAAACTTGAGACCCCCAAACATCAGCAAGCCGCCATACAAAGTGTGGTTGAGGTGTTCCGTGGGATGGAAAAAAACACATACGACAATGCTACGGATGAGGACATTCGTGCTAATTATTGCTCGCTGTCTTTGGAAGCATTGATGGCAAACATAAACAAGATCGCAGCAGAAAATGGAATAGACCCATTACAAACCTACTTTCAAGAATCAAGGAACGCATGTATCGAGATGGAGACGGGTACGGGTAAGACTTTAACCTATCTCCAATCTGCCTATGAATTATACAATGAATATGGCCTTACCAAGTTCATTGTTATTGTGCCATCCATACCTATTCGTCAAGGAGTTATAGACACTTTTGAGATTTTTAAGGCCCAGTTGGAAGACCGTTATGGCTTTACGCCCAATGCATTTGTGTATGACAGCTCCAAATTAAGCGACCTTCGCGACTTTATCACGTCTGAGACGCCTCAGATTATGATTATGACGATGGCTTCGTTTAATTCAGAAGATAAGATACTCAATCAGAAAGTACGCGAAGACCTTTTCAATAACAAGCCTTTTATTGATGCCATTGCCCGTACACATCCTATCGTATTCATGGACGAGCCTCAGGAAGGTATGGATACGGACAACTCTAAGTTGTGGCTTGCTAAACTCTCTCCGCTATTTAAATTCCGTTACTCTGCAACCCATGCTGTTAAAGTGAATATGCTCTATCAGCTGACTCCCAGTGAGAGCTATCGGTTGGGATTGGTGAAGAAGATAGAAGTACTTACTGTGACAGAAAAGAACGATGAAGCCACACTTAAAATTGAAATCAGCAAGGTTCAGGAAACCAAGACAGAACCCAAAGTAAAACTGAAGCTGTGGAAATATAACAAGACCAAAGAGAACTTTGTCTTCCAAGAATCAAACTTGCTGAAAAAAGGCGATAACCTCGCTGATAAATCTGGCAATGATACTTATGCAGACTTCACCATCAGCCGTATCTACAAGAAATTAAGCACCCGCAAATGGCTTGTGGAATTCTCAAACGGCACAAGCATTGAAGAGGGGGCTTCGTCGGCCAACAAGGAACAGATATGGGCTTTGCAATTGGAATGGCTTATACGCCGTCATTTTGAAAATCAGCAACGCTTGAAACCGTTAGGCATAAAGAACCTGTCGCTCATCTTCATTGATAGGGTTGCCAACTATATGGACCCAACAAATCCTATTATCAAGAATATCTTTGAGCAACAATACAAGACGGTTTATGCAGAGTTCCATAAAGGTCAAGCCCCATTGCAAGAACAGGTTACAGGTGTTCAGGGATTTTATTTTGCCAAGACTACACAAGGGGAATATACAGACAACGAGAAAAGTAATCAGAGTAACAAGGAAATATATGACGAAATTCTGCATAACAAGCAAAAACTTCTATCATTTGGTAGCACTATAGAATTCGTTTTCTCTCATTCGGCACTTGGTGTGGGTTGGGATAATCCTAATGTGTTTGGCATCGCCACATTGAATGAAAGCTACTCAGAAAACAAGAAGCGTCAGGAAATTGGTCGAGGCCTTCGTATCTGTGTCAATCAGCAGGGTAAGCGTGTTTATGATGCAGAAGGTACGCCCGACGATGAAGTTATCAATCAACTCACGGTTGTCCCCAATGAGACTTACGAGACATTTGCCCGTAGCTATCAGAATGAAAACGAGAAAGCCTACGGCAATGCCGGTGCTGGTGCTAAACTCAAGCACAACCATAAAGGGAAGCACCAGAATCGCGTAAAGTTTAATCTGAATAAAGACGAAAGCATTCAAAGCGTGTTCCGCAGATTCTGGAACACAATAGCCAAGAAGACTACCTATCGTGTCCGTTTCGATGAAGATGCCATTATACGCCGTAGCATAGAGGAATTGAACACTATTTCCATTGCCAACTACAAAGCCGAAGTTGCCAGCTATCGTGTTGGCGATATAGAAGATTTTTCACAACGGGAATATATAGGCTCAGAAGACCGTGACCTTAAAGGGTTTTTCTCTTCGCAGGACTTGGTCGAAGACTTGAGTGAGAAAACAGGACTTTGCTACAATTCTGTGATGCGCATCGTCACTGAGATGGAGACACAAAGGGAATATTTGAAGAATCCGTCTGTTTTTTTAGAGCAGGCAGCTTTTAAGATTAAGCAAGTGCAACTGGAAGAATTAGTAAGGTGTGTGGAATATGATCCTACGGAAGAAGTATATCCTTTCGATTTTACCGACTTCACCAAAGACGCTTGTGATAACTACGTCTCAACCCCGAATCATGGTGTCTGGGACAAAACACTTTACGATAGTGGATTTGAACGAGACTTTGCGATGGACGCTGACAATAAAATTAAGAATCCCGATGTGCTTTGCTTCTTGAAGTTCCCAATATGGTATAAGATTCCGACACCGATAGGTAGCTACGAGCCAGACTTTGGCTTAGTGCTGAAACGCGTGTCATTGAGAAACAATCAAGAACAGCAAGAATACTATTTCGTTGTGGAGATAAAGGGCACAAACGACCTTAACGATAAGAAAGCCCTTACTCCACACGAAAAAGCACGCATCGAATGCGCCATCAAGCATTTCCGCTCCCTTGGCATCGAGGCCTGCTATAAGGCACCAATTCGTGAATACTCAACATTTAAGGCGCAAGCTGAAAAACAATAAATTATCAAGCAAATGGAAACATATAAAAACCATATAACGATGACTCCCGACATGAACGAGGAACGTCTGAACACACTCCGTGAATTATTCCCTGACTGGTTTACACAAGAAGGATATCTTGATGTTAACGAAGTGAAGAAAGCTGCAAATCCCAATAGTGTGGAAGAAACCGAACGGTATGAATTCCGTTGGTTTGGCAAATCAGCAGCAAAACGAAATGCTTTTACTCCTACTAGGGCAACGCTGCATTATGATGCAGAGCGTAGTGTCAATGCAGAGACAACAGAGAATACTATCATAGAAGGAGAGAACCTTGAAGTGCTTAAGGTATTATCATCAAGCTATAGGGGTAAGGTTAAATGTATCTATATTGACCCACCATATAATACAGGAGAAGATTTCTTGTATAATGATGATTTCTCCGAAGGCAAAGAGGCCTATTGGGAGCGAAGCGAATCAATAGACAATGGTGTCAAATTAGATACTAATTCCGACAGTAGTGGCCGTTTTCATAGTAATTGGTTAGATGATATGTATAGCCGATTATTGGTAGCTCGTACTCTCTTAAAACCAGATGGTGTTATCTTCATCTCAATGGATGATCACGAAATACACCATCTGCGTAAGATTTGTGATGAGATATTCGGTGAAGAAAACTTCTTGGTTAATATCATATGGGAAAAGCGACAGACTCGCAGTAATAACTCAAAACTGTTTGGTACGAATACTGAACATATTGTGTGTTACCGCCGTTCTCATGAACTTGTAAACATAAAAGAGCCAAGAACTGATAGTGCAAATGAGCTATATTCTAATCCCGACAATGATGAAAGAGGTCCGTGGACAAGTATTCTATATACAAATCCAGCCTTAAGGGATGAAAGGCCTAACCTCTGTTATCCTATCAAAAATCCATTTACAGGGGAGATGGTTGAACATCCAACGAACGCTTGGAAGTATGAATACGCCACTCATCTTCAACATGTTCAAGAAAATCGATTATATTGGGGACAAGACGGACATAATACATATCCGCGTTTGAAAAAGTTCTTATCTGAGATGGAAGGTGGTATGGTTCCAACAAATATTTGGAAGAAAGAAGATGCAGGGACTACAGATCAAGCAACAACAGAATTGGAGGAACTAATAGGAAGAGGAATATTCCCATTCCCAAAACCGGCGCAGTTGGTTCAGAAGGCAATCTCTTTTTTCATTAACGGGAATGATGATAAAGATTGTATCGTTCTTGATTTCTTTGCAGGTTCAGGTACAACTGGCCATGCGGTTGTCAATCAAAACATAAAAGATGGTGGGCATCGAAAATACATATTGGTTCAGATTCCCCAATTAACAGATGAAGATAGTAATGCATATAGAGCAGGCTTTAAAACAATTAGTGAGATAACCATTGCCCGCAATAAAGCAGTGTATGAGAAGGTGAAAGCCTCTTACGAAGGGAAGTTAATTACTCCTGAAGTCCAACAACAGTTAGATCAACTCGGTTTCAAAGTCTTTACATTGAGCAAATCCAGTTTCCCACGTGTAGATTTTGCTCCAGCCCCTGACAAGAGCGAAGAAGAGAACCTCGCATTGTTCCAGGAATATGTTGCTCAGAAAGAACAGCAGCTTACTATCGCCTTTAATGAAGACGAACTTATAACTGAGATTCTGATTAAGCAGGGCTTCATGCTCACCTACAAATTGGAGTTACAGCAGCAGTTCACCCAGAACAGGGTGTACAAAGCCACTGATGGCATCAAAACTGCCTACATTACCGTTGACTCAATCCTCTATGATGAGACCGTAGATTACTTCATGTCCCATCCTGACACCAAGTTCATCTGTATAGAGCGTGCCCTTGACACCACCAAGAAGTTCAATCTCAAAAACAAAATGCAAGATAAGTTCTTCGCGTTCTGATTCTTCATGTAAAGCTCTCAGCAATGACACCATTAGATATTGCATTAAGTTTTGTTGTTTCATTTGTTGCAAATATTATACCAACAGATTGGTTTAAGGGGCACAAATCAGCGCAGGAAAAGCTGGAATTATGTTTTAAGCGTGCGGTAAATAGATGGACGAATCACCCAGAGACACGAAAAACAGTTGGTGAACAAATGACCAATTATTTGCCCCAACTAAAAGACTTTATTGCTCATAAAACAGTAGGCCGCCATCCTAGGGAGAATGACTTATTAAGATTATGGGCAGAAGAAATCTTGAATGAAGATGATTGCTACCAGTTTATTTTAGCGCATGAACAACAAATAATTTCAATAAAACTAGAAGAAGGCTTTCGAACGGCAAAAGAAATACTAGAAGAAACTAACATTATCAAGGCCCAAATAGAGCAATTAAAGAATAGGGGTATAACAAATTGTCGTGTTTATTGGGAACGGTGGGCTATAGGTCCTAATATAAAATTGAATACAAACATCTTAATAGCAGGCCGTGAAGATGAGAGACAAAAGGTACTTGAGTTTTGCAGTACTCCAAGTATACTTTATGTTGAGGCTATTTCTGTGAAAGAGGCAATAGCTTTTTCTGTGGCATCTATCATTAGTGAAAGCGACTCGCTTGCAGACCGCTCTGTTGTCGTAACAAATGAAGATGCCTATAAAGAGATGGCAGAAAAATGCAATGGAATGGTATTTATTACAGATATTCAAGAAAATGCTCATTATATAGTGTCTCATGGACATTCTGTCATTTTGTGTATAAGTCCATCTGATATACATAACAACAATAATACTATCTCCCTACCCATATTGAATCGTGAAGGATTCATAAAAGCTCTTACTGAAAGTGGCATTGATGATGCTAAGGCTCAAAGTTATGCTGTTGATTCTGCACGTGATATAAATGTTCTAAGACATATTCTAGGTTTTACAGACAAACCTCCAGTTTGGCAAACGCCCGATAATATTCACCTGATTATACCGGCTTTACTACTTGGAGAATGGAATGAAGAATGGCAGGATGATAAAGAATTGGTTAAGTTGATTTCAGGAAAAGAATATGCCACTTTTATTGAATTAATAAATCCGTTGCTTTTTGTTGATGAAGCGCCATTAATTCGCATTGGAAATATCTGGAAAGTTAAATCACCATTTGAGCTAATGTCGCAATTGATTAACTATATTACCCAGCCTCAATTAGAAAAGTTTGGAGAAGTGGTAGAGTGGGTACTTCAAGATGATGATCCAGATGCTGAAGAAAAAATGAATGCTGACAGATTGTTTTGGTGGCAAAACAAACAAGCTTTCTCTGGAAATATAAAAGAAGGCGTATTTCAAGGTCTTACATTACTTGCAATAGTACAAGGACGCATTCTAAAGAGCACAGAATGGGTTGACAATCTTATCGGAAACAAATTAAAAGAGTTTGATTTAAAACGCTATCTTACACATCGTCATAATCTGCGATGGCTTGCAGAAGCATCTCCATATTCATTCATTAAATTTATTCAGAACGACATTAAAAATGGCTCTGTTCTCTTAAGCCAATTAATGGAAGTAAAACATAAAAAGTATAGTATTATTGGATCCGAAATATATTATACAGAACTATTATTTGCATTAGAAGCAATCTCATGGGACGAACAGTACCTGTTTGATACAACAGATATATTGATGCATCTTTGTTCTTACCCCAATGATAGTAGCTATTCAAATCAACCAATTAATACCCTATCACATATTTATCGATTTATTCTGCCTCAGACTTATGCAGATTTTGAGTACCGTCTGAATGTTTTAAAAAGCCTTACAGTAAAGCATCGTAAGATGGTGACAAATCTATGTGTAATAATATTAAAAGGGCTAGACGATAGAGTTTTCCAGCCAAACATTCACTTTAGATGGCGTATGCGTGAAAAAAAAGAATCTCCACGCTACGCTCCATTAATACCACCATCCAACGTAACAACTATAGCAGAATTATTGCTTAAAACATCTGATTATTCCCCAAAAGATATCATGGAGATATTAGAGTTATCTTTTCTAAAGAATATGAGATGTTGTCGCATAATGCTACTGAATTCTATTAACAATCATATTGATTCGATAAAAGGAAATGAAGATATAACAGAGTGTTTACGTACTAATATCAACAATCACATACGATTTAAAAATGCGACATGGGCTTTAAAAGAAGAAGAACTACAACCATTTATGAAACTACTAAATGAAATAGAATCCAATGACCTTTTAATAAAGAATAAGCACTTTTTCTCTGACTTTCTAATCAAAGAACCAGATCTACAAAACTATGATAAAGACTTCAATAAAAAAATAAAAGAGTCTCGTAAGATAAGGGCAGATATTATTAAACAAATAATTGACCAGAAGGGATTTGACGCTGTATGGGTATTTGAAAAGATGGTCAAGTATAAAGAAGGCGTGGCTAATGCTCTTTATGATCTGTATAAAACAAGAATAAGTAAAGAAATATATAAGAAATACTGTGACGAGGAATTAGAAGAGGTTTTTGTAAAACAATATTTCAGTACTATTTATTATGAGCAAGGGGAATCTACTTATTTATCTACAATAGAAGAATTAATTACTATTTCAAAAAATAATTTTTCTATAATATTATATGCACCTGGATATCAGAAGAGCTTGTCTGAGATAGCAAAGGCTTCATCGTCTGACATTGAGAAGGTTTATTGGGAGAAGCTGGCTGTATTAGTAGTTCCTGAAACAGAAATTGAAAACATAATCAGGAGATTATGCTATGTTGGCAGATATGATGATGTCCTTAGAATAATCTCATTACATAAAAACTCCATAATAATCACAGAAGATATCATGATTGGGGTTCTATGCGAAATGCAACAAAATGGCAAATGGGATATCTTAAAAAAAGAAGCACATATAGTAGCAGAAATACTTAAAAAGATATCTTTACCTGATAACATAGATCAAAAGCATTTGATGCTTCAAATGGAACTATTATTATTTGATCATTTACGTCATTACATACATATGCATGATTTGCATATTGTACAAGAAATAAACCAAAATCCTTCACTATTGATGGATTTGCTGTCATTAGCATATAAAGCAGATGAAGGATATGAAGAAGAATCACCTAAAAATGACAGTGAAAAGGAATTACGAATTACTTTAGCACGACTTGCTTTTAACTTTATATATTATTATCATGAAGTCCCATGTTCAGATTCTACAGGAATGGTTAATGAAAGTTCTTTGATGGAGTATTTTGATGAACTGAAAAAGCAAGCAGAACTACACCACCGAACGCACATCCTGTCAATGATAATCGGACATATTCTGGGTAATTTCAAAGAAACAAAAGACTATCCTTCTGATATATTATGCCGTTTTGTTGAATACTTCAATAATGATCATATAGATTCTGAAATAAGCTGTGCAATAAGCAATCGAAGAGGAATGACCACTCGTGCTTATAATGAAGGGGGGACTATTGAAAGGCATCATATAGAAACGTTTACAAGATATAGAGATAGAGCTCAAACGCGTTCCCCACGTTTAACTCGAATCTTTGATAATTTAATAAAGGAGTATCAGAGAAGGGCAGAAATCGAAGATAATAATGCCAGAATCATTGATCTGAATTATTGATTTATTTTTACTTGAACGAATAGGACTAACAAAAATCTCAAAAGGTACTACCAAATGTAAATGAGTAACATGTCACTCCCCAAATTCATAATAACCAGAGCCGGAGTCCTGCGCTTAGGAATGGTCCGTCAGCATAAGGACCTGCTTCAACCCGAGGATGATTGCATCGGCGGCGGGTACTATCAGTTTGACTTTACCAGCAACCGCATGATTCTGGACCGGGCCTCATATGACTTTGGCATTCCACGCTGGCATTTATTAGATACTCTAAAAATACCGGATGTTTATCGGGGGCTGAGTATAGTCTACAGATACGACGATGATTTCCATGAAGACTTCCAGGTAAGCGACCAGCTAAAGATCGCGTATTACTAAAAATGTTCAAGATGCCAAATTGACACCTTGAACTCGCCCAACTAGGTTTTTTATACCCAAACAAAGTTCTCCTGGCCAGCACCAATCTCAAAATGGCATTTGGCTATGCCCAGGTCTATCTTGGTATATCCCATCATGGAGAATCCTTTATTGGCACGCACCTTATGGGTGTTGTTCTCTACGCCCAGATACTCAAAGGAGAACTTCTGCTGGTTTACGGCAGTCGGTGCAAGCAAGGCGGCCTGAACTCCCTTCCTGAACCATGAGGGGGTGTCGTCGGTAACATTGCTCACCTGCTCTACGGTCTTGATCTTGTGCTCAACGCCCTGAGTCTCACCGTAGCCGAGCGCTATGTAACAGCAAATCTTTTCATCGGCCTCTAGCACATAGGTGCCCGGGATTTTGGAGTAAGAGACGCCTACCCAGCAGGTGTTCAACCCCAGCATCTGCGCCAGCAGAACCAGATGCTCGCCGTAGTAGCCTGTCAGTTCGTCCAGGTCATCGGCCTTCTTTCCGGCCATCACGAAATAGCTGCTGACATTACGGAATTTGCCGTATCTGGCTATCGGGCCCTGGAAGGCTTTCTTTTCATTCAGAATGAGTTGGATATGTAATCGGCCATCACGGTTTATGTCCGATATACGCTCCTCAAGAGCCTTTACAACATCATCGGCCAACGGCTGGTCCTTATATGCCCTCACGCTGTGACGGGCCTCTATTGCTTCCTGTAGTGTCATTGAATTGCCTTTTTTACAGCCGCTAAATTAGCAAATTATTTCTGTGTTTTTTGTACCTTTGGGTCTGTACGAACAATTTTGAGATATGAAAAAAGCACTTGTCATAATCATGTCCGTGATGCTGTTGACGGCATGCGCCGACAGCCCCAAACAACTTATAAAACGGGCCGATGAGCTGTGCCGTTACATCCCCGACCATGAGTTGCTGGAAAAGTCCAGGGACTTTATGACAACAGACTTCTACGCCGTACTGGACACCATGTTCTACCGGCTGCCGGCGCATGAGGCCATGGACCACGAGTGGCTCTATTACTTTGTGACCGGCAACGGCGGCACCATAGCCGATTTCACGGTAACCGGAGTAGAAAAGACCGATAAAACTCATGCAACTGCTACCGTAAGTGTACGCCAAAAGTGGGAGGACGGATCTTTTGACCCGGAAAGTGACATTGAGGAGCACAAACTCTACATGGAGAAAGTAAACGGAGTTTGGCTGATGTGTGACTTTGACGGTCACAAACAGGACTGCATAAACTACATAGCCAACAACCGTAGGGAAAAGGCTCTGCGCGATGCCATTAGCGACTATCTGGTAAAGGAAATTGGTACGCAATACAGGCAGGGAGAACTCTGCATCCCCACCCTGATGTTTGTATCTGCCCAGGAGATAAGCGTGGATCAGGCGTGGGTATGGGGCGATTTCTGGATCTGGTGGTACAACCGGGAAGGCGATACTCTGATGACCGTATCGGGAGGCAACCACTCCGGACTGATGACAATACAACAACAAGACGGCAAGCCCATTGTTACATCATTCGAGCAGACCGTTGACGGTGCGGGCAATGATACCAGCGCACGCCGCATATTCCGTTCCCACTATGACGTCTACTGCAACATGCACTCCAACCGGGATGTGCGTGAGGCCGTACGCCGCGAGCAGCTCAGTGAGTACGTAAAGAGCCATAACCTGAACATTAACTATTACAAAGACTACGGCTGGGATGCCGTAAAACTATAAAGACTATGGAACCGTTCCTTAAGACAGTAGCACAGGATCTGTACGGCAAGTACGGCGCTCAGGACGGCGGACTGGCCGGCATCACGGTGGTTTTCCCTAACCGCCGCGCCAGGCTGTTCTTTGATGACTGGCTGTCGGTCTGCTCACAGCAACCGGTATGGTCACCGCAATACACTACCATTGAGGAACTGTTCCAGTCTCAATCCGACCTAAGGGCAGCTGACCGCATTGAGATGGTCACCCTGCTCCACAAGATCTATCAGGAGGTACTCCATACCGATGAGTCGCTTGACAGTTTCTGGTCATGGGGCGAGCTCATGCTGGCCGATTTTGATGATGTGGACCGCAATCTGGCACCCGCCGACCAGCTGTTCAGCCTGTTGCGTGAGCAGCGTGAACTTACTGACACATCGTTCCTTACAGAAGAACAGAGAGAGGCTCTGGAGCAGTTCTTCGGCGAGATGAAGAAAGCTCAGCCCACCCAACTCCGCGAGCATTATCAGGCGGTATGGAGCGTGTTGGGTACGGTCTATCAGAAGTTCAACAAACTGCTGTCAGACAAAGGGATAGGTTACAACGGAATGATTCAGCGCCGTGTCATAAACAACCTTGACACTGACCGCCTTTCTGCCGGCAAATACGCATTTGTAGGATTCAACAGCCTGGACGGGGCAGAGAGAGAGCTGTTCCGCGCCATACAGAAAGCCGGTAAGGCACTGTTCTACTGGGATTATGACCCCGCCTACACGGAGAGCAGCCTGCTGCATGAAGCCGGGCGGTTCCTGCGTGACAACCTGAAGGAGTTCCCCAATGAACTGCCGCGTGAGCTGTTCAACGATATGCACAAGGCACGCCTCACAATCGTGGAGGCATCGACCGATAACGCCCAGGCGCGTTTCATACCGCAATGGCTCGAATCGCTCAATATAGAAAAAGCCGGCAAGGAGACCGCCATAGTCCTGGCCGATGAAAACCTGCTGCAGCCCGTGCTGCACAGCATACCGCAGGAGCGCATAAACAATGTGAACATAACCATGGGCTACAAGCTGTCAGAGACATCGCTCTACAGTCTGGTAAACGCCCTGATTGATATGCAGCGTCTGGCTGCCAGGAACAAAGGCAGGCTGAGCATACAGTCGCTGAGCCGTGTGCTGGGCAACCCCATGACGGCAGCCCTTTGTGCCGATGCCTCTAAGATACTTGACGATCTGCGTGCCAGCCGCCGTATGTTCCCGGACATCACTGCCCTTTCCGCAAGCAAGGAACTGGCCGTAATGTTTATCACTGTAACCGATAACCAGTCATTGCTACAGTATCTTCTGGATGTGCTCAAGGCACTGGTACCGGTTATCCGTGAGCGTGCTGACGACACCCTGTTCCAGCCCCTTAGCCAGGAGTCGCTCTACCGCATATACACCCAGATTAACCGCCTCAACTCCCTAATGGAATCCGGTAGTCTGGACTTAAGCACCGATACTCTGTGCCGTCTGATACGCTCCATACTGTCATCAACAACCGTACCCTTCCACGGTGAGCCTGCAGTGGGAATGCAGATAATGGGACTTATTGAGACCCGTAACCTTGATTTCAAAAACGTGCTGCTGCTGTCTGCACAGGAGGGTGCGCTGCCCAAATCCGGCCAGAGCGCATCATTCATTCCGTATAACATCCGCGTGGCTTTCGGACTCACCACCATGCAGGACAAAAGTGCCGTTTCATCGTACAATTTCCACCATCTGCTCCAGAGGGCGGAGAATGTGACCATGGTCTATAACGGCAATGCCGATGCAAGCGGAATAGGAAAAGGACAGATATCGCGTTATCTGCTTCAGCTCATAGTGAGCGGTGCCGACATAAACCGTATCACGCTCAAGACAGACCGCCAGGAAACTGACGTAGAGCCGTTCAGCGTAGCCAAGACACCGGCCGTTCTGGAGGAGTTGTGCAGCAGGTATGACTACGCCAACCCCAAGACATACCTGTCACCATCGGCCCTGAACAGATACATGAACTGCCCGCTCCAGTTCTATCTGGCGCAGATAGCAGGCCTTAAGAAACCCGATGACACCGACACCGAGATAGACTTCGCCATGTTTGGAACACTGTTCCACAAGAGCGCGGAGTTGGCTTACAACTATCTGTCATCTGCCGGTCAGACCATAACCGCAGCCGCCATTGACTCACTGCTTAAGGACACCAAGCGCCTTGAAGGATTCGTGCAGCAGGCATTCAACGACGATTATTTTGCCCGAAAGGCCGTTGAAAAGGCCGATTATAGCGGCACCCAGTCCATAAACTTTGACGTGATACTCAAATACCTGCGCCAGATTCTGCGCATGGATATGGAACTGTATGCCCCGTTCAATTACGTAGGCAGCGAGGATAAGGGTTACCAGCATGTCATAGAGGTTCCGGACCCGTTGAATGCAGGGGCAATGAAACAGATACGCCTTAAGGGTATCATTGACCGTCTGGACAGCAAGGACGGAATACTGCGCATTGTGGACTACAAGACCGGATCGGACAAAGGCACACCGGACACGATAGATCAACTGTTCCCGCCCACCGACAGCAAGAAGCGCAAGAGCCAGGCCTTCCAGATATTCTACTACGCATACATCGTGAGCATGCAGCCGCAGTTCAGCAGATACCGTCTGGCACCCACTCTGCTCTACACACGTTCATCGTCCAAACCTACGGCCGATGACATCTACTACCATATGGGAAAGGATGTTCTGAATGATTTCAACGCCCAATGCGGCCAGGAGTTCGGGGAGAAACTGATTGGACTGATATCGGATATTTTTAATCCCGATATCCCGTTCAGTCCCACCGATGATAAAGAAGCCTGCAGCAAATGCGACTTCGGTCACCTTTGCGGCAGGCTTTGATTTAAGGCAAGTTGTTATTCTGTCTTATTTTTTATGGAACTCCAGTTCCATATGAGAATTGGCAGCTCCACCTATAGCTGTCTTTTCATCAGTCAACTTGAATGAAAAAGATCTGAGGAATTCAATATCCATCTCAAAATCACTCTCGTCCATCGGATACCATTGATATGGCTTAGCTTCGGTGTAAATCAGTTCCAATGTCTCGGCGTTAAATGCTCCGTCACTTATATCCCAGCTCCATGCATCTTCGCCGGTGTACATACGGGCATCAAAGGCGTTCTTCTTATCGAAAGAGAAATACAGCGAGTCATTCTCATATTTGTATGTACCCTTTAAATGATCTCCCCAAGCAATGATATAAACATCTACATCATTACCTTTAAAGATAAGGGTCATATTCTGATGCTCGTAAGGGAAGCCTGCAGGAGCACCGTCCCAACGTCCCTCAAGTGAAGCCTTTACATTTGAGTCATCCTCTTTTTCTTTATCACACGATGTAAAAGTCATGCCCAGCATTACTGTAGCAATTGCAAGAAACCAAAACTTTTTCATTTTCAATGTTCTTTAAAATTTCCGCTAAAATGGGACTTTTCTGATTGATTGACCATTCAAAACAGAAATTAATCGGTCATATCGTACAAAACAGTATATTTGCCCTTCGGTATGGAATTTATAGAGAATCTCATCCCTATGCTACCCTTCATGGTTTGTCTGTTCTGGACAGTCCATGCCAGTATCAGTTACAGTGAACTGAACAGGGCCCAGCGTTACCTTGGACTGTTCCTGCTGGTATCAATGTTGCTATTTCTATATCATGCCGTATATTACAGCTCTACCAATTCACATGAATACATAATCCTGACCGTAATATACTCATGGGCCACTCTGACCACATATCCGTTATATTACCTCTACATCAAGGCAATAACAAACTATCATAATCCGGGCTGTCTGGAGTTGGCGCTGCTGCTCATTCCCGGTATTATTGCCACCGCATCAAGTATACTGACTCTCACATTGGGACTCAGTCATGTATTCACGGACACTTTCATCAGTATTGTGCGCCCTATCCAGACCATTCTTGTATGCGTTGTCAGCCTGATAAAACTCACTGCGTTTGACCGTAGTGTCTATGACTCCTACTCGGAGGTTGAGGGAAAGACCGCCAAACCCATCATTATTCTGGTTGTCTTACAGTTCACAGCCGCACTCTGCACTGTGGTACTGACCATACTGGGACCGCGTTTCTTTAGCGGAAAGACCATACTGGCGGTTCCATCGGTCCTTTTTGCAAGCGTCATATACGCTATCGCCTATGTGGGGTTCCGATACCGCTTTGGAGCATATCAGATGGAGAGCGAACTTAAAGAGGAAATCCTGCCTGCCGTAAAGGAAAGTGAAGACTCTACACTTTTCAATATCATACAGGAAAAGATGCAGAACGAAAGGATTTTCCTGCAGCCCGGCCTGTCGGTAGTGGACCTGGCCAAAGCCATAGGCAGTAACCGCACTTACGTATCGGCCAGCATCAACACTCATAGCGGCAAGTCATTTGCCCTGTTCGTCAACACCTACAGGGTTGAATACGCCAAGACAATAATGGAAAAAGACGGCAAACTGTCCGTTGCCCAGGTGGCCGAAATGACAGGATTTGCCAGCGAGGAATCCTTCCGCCGAAACTTCAGGAACATCACCGGCAAATCCCCATCTGACTGGACAGGAACAGTCCGTCTCTAATCTTTATCTGGCCAGCGGATTACCAAGTTCCGATGCCTCCACGTCATTCTCGTCCAGCTTGAATATCATGAACTGCTGGTTGTCCTTGGTGAGCGGTTTCCAGTCACCGCCGTCGGGACCGCAGGGATCACCGTACTTGGCAAAGTTGGACCATGCTGTGAGCATCTTCTCCGACAGGTCCCAGTCACCCTGGGTCCAGGGACGCCAGCAGTGTTTGAGTGACTTGAACACAAACCACAGGTCCGATGAGTGGAAAGCACCACGCAGTCTGTTGGTTACCAGAGGATTCTCACCGGGCAGCGGACGTGCAAACTGGTAGGCGTATGCCTTGCCGCCCATCTCCTCACGGTTAAGGCAGAAATCCACAATCTGTGTACCCATATTGCCGGCATCGTTCAGCGTGTAGCCAATCAGGTAAGGAACCTGTGCCAAAGATCCGTCCAGGCAGGCGTCATCGAATGATTCGGTCAGCACATACCCGTCAATATAAGGTGATATGGGTGATGCAGTAAGTATGCTGCGCTTTCCGGTAACATTGGTGTAGAGACCGCCCAGAGCAAAAATGGTTTCGGTGCTCGCACCGCGCAGCTGACGCAGTGTGGTCAGGTTGGCCCAGTCACAAACCTCCTTGGTCGATGCCTCGGCCTCGGCCAGTGTGGTCATACCCTGCTGGGGCATACCCATTCCGCGGCCAACCGGTGCAGTGGTAGCCTGGGGGCGGGGCTTTACCAGTCCGCTTCCGCTCATTATCACAGCCTTGTTGAACAGGCCCTTGGTAAGGGGTGATGCGCTCAGGAACTTTACGCTGCGTGATCCGGCGCTCTGTCCGAATATCATCACGTTATCGGGGTCACCGCCAAACTGGGCTATGTTCTTCTTGACCCATTTCATAGCCTCAATCTGGTCCAGAGTACCCCAGTTGCCGGTTGCGTGCTCGGGATCCTCGGCCGAAAGCTCAGGATGTGCAAAAAATCCGAACGGACCTACGCGATAGTTGAATGATACCAGCACCACGTCCTTATTGGCCCACTCCTGGCCGTCAAACTCAGGCTCCGATCCCCAGCCCTCGCGCATGCCGCCGCCGAATATCCAGATAGCAACAGGCAGCTTGGCATCGGTCTGACCCGGTTTCTTGGTCCATACGTTCAGGTAGAGGCAGTCCTCACTATAGGGAGCCTCATCGCCGTAACCCCACTCGGTTGTGTAGCCGCCGGGATAATGGGCTGCCTGGAATGGCGGATGACCGAATTTGTCACAAAGTTTTACACCTTCCCATGGAATGACGGGCTGCGGAGCCTTCCAACGGTTCTGCCCTGTAGGAGGTGCTGCAAAAGGAATTCCGCGGTAAACGGTTACTCCCTTGATATCAGCGGGAACGCCCTGAATCTGTCCACCTTCAATGGTCAGAATAGGGCCGCCGTCCTGAGAGCCGCATGCCACAAGAGCCAGCATGCCGGCCAAAGCAATAAATAGTTTCTTCATAAAGCACTTTGGTTTGATGACGTGAAAGTAATAAAAACTTTCTAATTTTGAACTGAATATGGCAAACAACCTCACTGAGCAGTTTATACTTGAACATCTTACGGCCGATGTCCGCACCCTTGCGCTATCCGCCCGCCCCGACGGAGTGGATATGCAGTATGCCCTGACGCAGATTTCGGGCTGGCAGGCAGCACGCTTGAAAGTACCGCTTTGGGCTGCCACTGAGGGTATTGTCTATCCACGTCATCTGTCGCTTGAGCAGTGTACATCACAGTATATAGCTCAGTATAAGGCATCATTCATAGAAATCCGTCTTGGCTCCGGATTCAAGATGGCCGATATCACCGGTGGAATGGGTGTAGATTGTTTCTTTATTTCCCGTTCTGCATCACAGGTTTACTACAATGAAATGTCGGCTGAACTCTGCGACTGCGCCCGTATAAACTTCAAGGCTCTGGGACGGCAGGAAATTGAGATTAATTGTGGTACTGCCGAGGATTATATTGCAGGTCTGACTCCTGATAGTTTGGACCTTATCTATCTGGACCCAGCCCGCCGCGGTGATTCCGGACGCAAGTTGGTCTCCATCAGCGACTGCCAGCCAGATACAGTGGCCCTGCAGGATGACCTGCTCCGCATCGCGCCAAACGTGATGGTCAAGCTCTCACCCATGCTTGACATAAGCCGCGCGCTAACTGAGCTCAAACATGTTTCCAACGTTTTCATCATAGGATTGGAGGGAGAATGCAAGGAAATCACCCTGCTCATGAAGCGCGGTTTTGAAGCAGAGCCCACCATCACCGCAGTGGACATAAAATCGGACGGAACTCCGGAAAGCGCGGTTTCATCGGCCAAAAGTGTTGATGCAGCGCTACCCCAACCCATAGCAGACGCATCCAACCTGCAGCCCGGCACATACATCAGTGAACCATCGGCCCCCTACATGAAGAGCGCCCTGTTCCGCACCATTGCAGCCCAAACCGGCACCGCCCTGCTCCACCAGGATACCCACCTCTTCTGGAGCAAAGAAAAGCCGGAGAACTTCCCCGGCCGCACATTCCAGATACAGGGAATAATCCCCTTTGACAAACGCTCGCTGTCAGCCCTGACAAAGACCAAGGCCAACCTGTCGGTACGGAACTTCCCCGAGTCAGCCCCCGCACTTCAACGCCGCCTGAAACTCCACGACGGAGGTCCCCGCTACCTCATCGCAACCACCCTCAGCGACAACAAACGAGTTTTGCTGGATCTTAACAAATCACTTTCTTGACCCAAAGAGGAATATCGTCAGTATTTTTTTTTGCAATCTTGCCGTCTGATGTCCTCAGGATCAGGCGTGGTTCAGCTTTCTCCACTGAGTTGTCGTACAGGTAAACCCTATCAGCTATTGATATTGCTTTAGATATGTTTCTTAGTGAACCATAATAACGGGATATAGTTTTGGAGATAGGAACCTCGTGCCCGCCGTTCATATATCGCAACGCAATGCGGCTCACGTTAATTAATGGAGATTCAGTACATACGTAGAAGATTCTTATAAAGAAGCCGGCATCTTTTGCTTTACGGATGAATTCCAACTTCTCATCTGATGAAAAAACCGTTTCAAATACAAAATCTGTTCCTGTTTCCAGACACTCATATCGCTGTTTTGTTGCCATCTGAGCAGCTTTTAGGACAGACTCCCGGGAATTCCAGTCTCCGAAAGTGTCTTTAGCAATATTGTCAGGGTTTATGTATAGGCTATCGGCTCCCCATTCATTTATGAGCAGTTTTTCGGTTGTTGTGGTCTTTCCTGAACCATTTGGTCCAGCCACTATGCACATCACAGGTTTCTTTTTCATGGTTTATTGTCTTGAGTTCCTTATTTCTTCCAGTCTTCTAAGATGTACATCTGCAGCATGGTCATATGATTCAATTGCAGATTCACGCACCTGACGCATTATCTCCTCAAGCATATATTCCTTGGGCTCTTCCAATGACGAAAGCCTGTATGTCTTGATATCAGGTCGGGCCGATGCCTCCACATCCACGCCGCACGTGGTTCCAAAATATGACAAGACCTGATTCACCTTGTCCATCCTGAGACTCTGCTTTCCTTGCTCCAGCTCACGCAGGAACCTCAATCCCACTCCGACACGAGCCGCCAGTTCCGGCTGCGTAAGATGCTGCTCTTTACGGTTCTTCTTTACAAACTCGCTGATTTGCACCATAATTTATACCCTTTTGGCGCAAAGATAATCAAAATACCGGACGTATTCACCCCAAAAGGGTATAAATTGAAATTTGCCAAAGTGTCCCACGCTCATCGGCCCCAGAGCACACTCTCAGCGGGGTCGATGTGGGACACTTTGGCGAAAACCATCGTATCTTTGCACCCGCAATGAAAAGAGAGAGCAACATCGCAATAGGAATGGCAGCCGGAATAGCAGCCGGAGTGTCATACGGAATGAACCCGCTGTTTGCCAAGCCCTTGCTGGCCGATGGCGTCTCCATCCCCACAATGCTTTTCTTCCGATACGCGATATCGGTAATCATAATGGCGGTGTGGATGAAACTGAAAGGTGAATCCTTCCGCGTAAAGGCCAATGAGTTCAGGCTGCTCGTGGTGCTGGGTCTGCTGTTCTCACTGAGCAGCCTTTTCCTGTTTGAATCCTACAGATTCATACCGTCCGGTCTGGCCACCACCCTGGTCTATCTCTACCCCATTTTCGTAGCGCTGATAATGGTTGTGCTCAAGTCATACCCCAACTGGCAGACCTGGATTGCCATCGCCGTAACGTTTGTGGGTGTGATTCTGCTCAGCCTGCCCTCCGGAAAAATGACGCTCCATGCAGGCGGAATGATTCTGGCTGCCCTATCGGCCCTGAGTTACGCATTCTATCTGGTAATAGTGAACCGATCCACACGCATCCGCCACATATCCGAGCACACCCTTACGTTCTACGCTCTCACGGTAGGCACCATACTGTTCATCTGCTATCAGCCCACCAGTGACGTATCATTCATGAATGGCGTAAACTCTTGGAGATCAGTTCTCAATCTGACGGGCTTGGCCATATTCCCCACCATGATTTCCATGCTGACACTGGCAATTGCCACCCGTTACATCGGCCCCACACGGACCGCTATCCTGGGAGTGTTCGAGCCCGTAACCGCCATCCTCATCGGCACCTTACTCTTTCTGGAGCCCATCACCACGCGCATGGTCATCGGCATAACCCTCTGCCTTGCCGCCGTCCTCTTCATGTCCCTCCACCGTCCCCAATGGTATCACCTGGCGAGTTCTTCAGCTAAGTACTTGGAAGTGTAGCCCTTACCGCAGGCGGCAACCTGCTCGGGGGTGCCCTGAGCAACGATCATGCCGCCGCCGCGACCGCCTTCGGGGCCGATGTCGATGATCCAGTCGGCCTGCTTTATCACGTCCATGTTGTGCTCAATCACTATTACCGTGTTGCCCTTGTCAACCAGGCGGTTAAGCACGCCCATCAAGACGCGGATATCCTCAAAATGGAGACCTGTGGTAGGCTCGTCAAGGATGTAAAGAGTCTTGCCGGTATCACGTTTAGCCAACTCTGTGGCCAATTTGACACGCTGGCTCTCACCGCCTGATATAGTGGTTGACGGCTGGCCGAGTTTGAGATAACCCAGGCCCACATCCTGCAAAACCTTTATCTTATTAAGTATGGTAGGAACGTTCTCAAAGAACTCCACAGCCATATTGATGGTCATGTCCAGGATATCGGCTATGGACTTGCCCTTGTAGCGCACCTCCAGGGTCTCGCGGTTGTAACGCTTGCCGTGACAGACCTCGCAGGGCACCATCACATCGGGCAGGAAATTCATCTCAATGGTCTTGTAGCCGTTTCCGCCGCAGGCCTCGCACCGGCCGCCGGAGACATTAAACGAGAAGCGGCCGGGCTTGTAGGCGCGAATCTTGGACTCCGGCAACTCAACAAAGAGCTGGCGGATATCACTGAAAACGCCCGTATATGTAGCAGGATTGGAACGCGGAGAACGGCCTATGGGCGACTGGTCCACATCCACCACCTTGTCTATCAGATCAATACCCTCAACAGAGTCATATGCCAGAGGTTCTTTCAGGGACCTGTAGAATTTCTGTGAAAGTATGGGCTGCAGGGTCTCGTTTACCAGGGTTGACTTACCGCTGCCCGATACACCTGTCACGCAGATGAGTTTGCCCAGCGGGAACTCCACGTCAATGCCCTTAAGGTTATTGCCCCGGCAGCCGCGCAGCACAATGCTCTGTCCGTTACCGGCACGGCGGTCCGACAACACACCTTCAAAAGTATCCAGTTTGCCGTTCAGGTATCCGGCAGTAAGGGTCTCGGTCTTAAGCATATCATCAACCGTACCCTGGAAAACAACCTCACCACCCTTACGGCCGGCACGGGGTCCTAAGTCTATTATCCAGTCGGCAGCCAGCATCATATCGCGGTCATGCTCCACCACAAGAACGGTGTTGCCGCCGTCTCGCAGCTGTTTGAGTGAGTCAATCAGGCGAACATTATCTCTCTGATGGAGGCCGATACTGGGCTCGTCAAGGATATAGAGCACATTGACCAGTTTGGAGCCTATCTGCGTAGCCAGACGTATGCGCTGTTCCTCACCGCCAGAGAGCGACTCGGCGGGACGGTTCAGGGACAGATAGTCCAGACCCACCTCAAGCATGAATCCCAGACGGGTGCGTATCTCCTTGAGAATCTCGGATGCAATGGTACGCTGTCTGTCACTCAGACGCGGCTCCACGTTGTTGCACCACTCGTAGAGATCCTGGATATCCATCGATGCCAGCTCGTATATGTTCTTGCCGTCAATACGGAAGTTCAGAGCCTCCTTGTTAAGACGCGCACCGCCGCACTCCGGGCACACACGCGTAACCGCAAACTGATCGGCCCATTTCTGCTCGGCAGCCGTAAGGTCTGTCTGCTGCTGGAGCGAGCGCACGTATTTGACCACGCCCTCGTACTCCATGAAAACAGCATCGGCCTCACTGTTAATGCCGGTTATCTGCACCTTTATACGCTCGTCGCAGCCGTTCAGCAGTTCATCAACCACATCATTGGTCATCTCCGATATGGGAGTATCGAGCGTATAGTCATATTTGGCCAGCAGAGCGGTTATCTGCCTGAATATAAGCGTATTCTTAAACGGTCCGAGGGGAGCTATAGCACCTTTCTTAACCGAAAGCGAACGGTCCGGAAGCACCTTATCTTCATCCACGGCCGATATATAACCCAGGCCCTTGCACTTGGGGCAGAATCCCTGCGGTGAGTTGAACGAGAAATTATGGGGCGCGGGATCACGATATGAGATACCTGTAGTAGGACACATCAACCGCTTGCTGTAATGTTTGAGTACGCCCTGCTCTGCACGGCCCGGTATGGTCTCCTTGGGCATGGAGAGCACCATCATTATGCCGTCGCCCTGCTTCATAGCCAGAGCCACGCTGTCGGTCAGACGGGGACGGTATTTCTCATTCACCACCAGTTTCTCAATCACCACCTCTATATCATGGTTGCGGTAACGGTCCAGTTTCATGCCGGGCTTTACCTCTCGCATCTCACCGTCCACACGCACATTGATGTATCCCTTGCGGCGTATGCTCTCAAACAGCTCCTTATAATGGCCCTTGCGGTTACGCACCAGCGGAGCCAGCACATAGATACGCTGTCCTTCATAGTCCGATACTATGCGCTCCACTATCTGCTCCTCGGTAAACTTGACCATCTTCTCGCCGCTCAGGTAAGAAAAAGCCTCACCTGCACGGGCAAACAAAAGTCTGAGATAATCATAGACTTCGGTCACCGTACCTACGGTTGAGCGAGGATTGCGGTTGGTGGTCTTCTGTTCTATTGATATGACGGGGCTCAGACCTGTGATGCGGTCCACATCAGGACGCTGCAGGTTACCCAGGAAATTGCGTGCGTAGGCCGAGAAAGTCTCAATGTAACGGCGCTGTCCCTCGGCATAGATGGTATCAAAAGCCAATGATGACTTGCCGCTGCCGCTCAGTCCGGTTACCACCGTGAGCGACTTGTGCGGTATCTCCACATCTATGTTCTTCAGGTTGTTGGACCTGGCACCAGTTACTACAATCTTAGACTTCTCCATTATAAATCAATTCCCCAATCCGAGTCCCTTGAGCACGTTTATATCGGCCTTCTTGTCAAACACACGGCCACCGGCTCCAACGGCCTGAACATTAATGTAATATACTCCGTCATTCACCACATCGCCGTGATAGGTGCCGTCCCAGATCTCAAACAGGTAACCGCCGTCGTTGTCGGGCTGGGCATCGGGAGGAAGCACCTGGTCCAGTTTGCCCGATACGGTCTTTATGGTCTGGCCCCAGCGGTTGAATATGGCTACGTTCAACTGCACGATGGAGCGTACGTATATCTTGTATACGTCGTTTATGCCGTCGCCGTTGGGCGAGAAGGCGTTGAAAAGACGTATCTCGGAGTCACCTATAGTGAATTTCATGGGAGCCACATCGGCACCCATAACGGTCTCTGTCTCACCGGTTTCGCGGTATGACCAGGCATAGTAGACGTGGAATTTGCCGTTATCAGTGAACTCGTATTCGGTCACCCTGTCCTGACGTTTCAGATAATCCGTCTCCACCGATGTCTGGCTGTCCTCACGTTTGACAGTCCACTCGGGGAACAGCACATATGACTTGCCGTCATCGGTCACCAGTTCCGATATGAATTTGGCCCTAAGGGGAGCGTTGAGTTCCGATGGAGAATCCTCACCCGGAGATATCACGGTCGAATCGCCCGATGCCGATACCAGGATGACCTTGACCTGCACCTGAGGAGTGCCGGCCAGGGCAGTGAAACAGGGTGTCGCAGCCATGACCGCGGCACACAAAAACCTTAGAAAACCACTCTTTTTCATACAGTCTCGTTTCAAAACGCAAAGGTACTCAAAATATACTTTGATTCTAACTTTGGCCATTGTTATAGATAATAATATATAAACGTAGATTAAACGCTTTTTTGTATTTTTGCCCTCTGAAAGTTATCCACTTATGAGAAATCTGAGAACAATCATATCAACGGTATTGCTGTCAGTGCTTTTCAGCATTCAGGCAGCAGCGCAGGATTATTTCATGCATACCGTAACCCAGGGACAGGGTCTTTACTCCATATCAAGAATGTACGGCGTGACCGAGGATGAGATCATCAGACTCAACCCCGGCAGTGAGAAGGTTATAAAGACCGGCCAGGAACTGCGCATCCCCAACAAGAAGCCGTCTGCCACATCGGGCAAGTTCCACACCGTCCAGAAAGGCGAGACACTGTTCCGTCTGGCAGTCCAGAACCGCATATCGGTCAAGGAACTTTGTGACGCCAACCCCGGCCTCTCAGCCGACAATTTCAAGATAGGCCAGGTCATCACCATCCCCGCACCGTCCGATAAGGACCCGCTGGCCTCAACCATCGAGAATGCCGGTGACAACGCCCCTCAGGACATAAAGGCCGACGCACAGACCATCCAGTCTGATACCGCCGTCTTCAAGACCACTCATGTAGTCAGGAAACGTGAGACCGTGTTCCGCATATGCCGCAACTACAACATAACACAGGATGAGTTCTTCCGGGCCAATCCCGAATACAGATACACCAAGCTCAAGCAGGGCGCCGTAGTGAACATACCTTTCTCAAGCAAAGAGATAGAGCATCGCAAGAAGCGTATCCTTGAGGCTCAGAACCGCATGGAGGCCCTTCCCGACAGCATGCTGTTCAGCATGAACGAGAGCCGCCGGAATGAATCGGACGGTACCATCACCGCCGCCCTCATCCTGCCCTTCTCGCTCGGCGATTCAACAACCACGCTCCAGAAACAGATGGTAGAGTTCTACCAGGGTATGCTTCTGGCTCTTGACAGGCTCAAGGAAGAGAATATTGACGTAAACCTCAAGGTATTCGACTCCGAGGGTGAGGACAATTCCCTGACCCCGCTGCTGGAGAGCGGCAAACTTGATGACGTGGATATCGTATTCGGCCCCAGATGGACCAACCAGATAACCCAGATGGCCCGATGGTCAACCGCGCATCAGGTTCCCTTGGTACTCCCCATGAATGCCGGAGCCGATGACGTATTCAACAACCCCTACGTCTTCCAGCTCAACACCCCGCAGTCATACTTCAACCAGGAGATCTACAACCACTTCCTGGAGCAGTTCACCAACCCCAACGTGATACTGCTTGATGCCGATGAGTACAAAAGGAACGAATTCATAGACGGACTCAAGCAGGTTCTGGCCGATCATGACATACCTCTTACCACACTCATGGTCGACACCGTATTCCAGATGATTCTGGATACCATCGTGCCCGGCAAACAGAACGTATTCATTATCAACTCCGATGAGAGCGGACCGCTCAACACCATGCTGCCCGTCCTGCAGCTGATAACACGCACCAAGAACCCCGAAATTGAGACTCACCTGTTCGGATATCCCAAGTATCAGATATACGCAGCAGATCATCTGGAAGAGTTCTATGAGGTTGACACATGGTTCTACAGTTGGTTCTACACCAACAACATGCTCAAGGAGTCAGTTGATTTCAACACCCTGTTCCGTCGCTCATTCAGCCGTCAGATGATGATAAGCTATCCCAGTTTTGCACCTTACGGTTATGATACAGGCTACTACTTCCTTAAGGGACTGGCCGTATACGGCAAGGACTTTGAGAATCACCTCAATGACCTTGAGACAGATCCCGTTCACGTAGGATTCAAGTTTGAGCGCGTCAACAACTGGGGAGGTTTCATAAACCGCAAGGTATTCTTTATTCACTTATCAAACGACTACAAAGTCGAGAAGAAGGATTTTGACAGATGATGAAGCGGGCACTTTCCATACTCTTCACTCTGGCGTTTGCCTCTATCACCGCATCGGCTCAGGTGGGTGATCCGCGCCATACAGTCTCCATAGGCGTCAACGGCGGAATGGGCACAAGCCGGGTGTCATTCGTCCCCACCATCAAGCAGACTACCAGCCTGGGACCCACATACGGCATCAGCATACGCCATATATCCGAGAGATATTTCTTCCTCATATGCGGTACTCAGCTGGAGTGCAATATCGCAGGCCGAGGCTGGACCGAGCTTATTGAGGACGGTTCAGGAAACGAATATACACGCGTTGCAAATTACATTGAAATACCCTTCCTGGCACATCTGGGGTTCGGACGTGAGTTCCGCGGCGTACAGGGCCATATCAATCTGGGCCCGCAGGTAAGTTATCTGCTAAATGAAAAGGAGATAAGAGGCGGCGGTCCCTGGGATATCAGCAACCGCCCCAACAACGTTACCGAGCAGTACGGCAAGAACATAGAGAACAAACTGGACTACGGTATAACCGCCAGCGTAGGACTTGAACTGCATACCGGAGTGGGAAACTTCGGTATTGAAGGCCGATACTACTTCGGATTGGGTAATATCTTCGGAATAACAAAGAAGGATTATTTTGCACGCTGCGCAAACAGCACGATATCTGTCCGCGCCACCTACTCCTTCAATATCCTGAATTAATCGCGGAGTCTGAATCCGCTCGCTTTTGCTATGATGGCAGCTTCAGCTTTGGAGACGCCGCTTATAGTCATGTACTCCAGCACAAGACTTATGAGCGGGAATGCAGCAGCCACACGGGGGCCGAATGAAGCATCACCCTTAACCAGCAGGACATACACCACAAAGAGTATATAATAGCCTACCGTAAGCAGCATCATAAACACCAGCAGACGCTTCTGAAGCACGAAATTGCGGAAACCGGACAACAGCAGCTCAAACACGCCCACGGCAAGGATTGCGATCATAATCACGCCCAATCCCCACATGGCGCTTGCGCTGTCACCCTCAATGAAATTGAGACGGAAATTTGTAAGTTCCGCCGATGCCCCCTCCGCATTGGACAGTTGTCCGATGGGAAGAAGAAGGCCGGCAAACATCAATACACAGATGAGAGCCAGCCATACCTGATGGAGGTAGAGTTCTATCTTCATCAAAGATTCTCTTTCTCCTTAGCGGGATTGCGGAAATAGATCTTACCCTCCTCAAACTCCTGAGCAGCGATCAGGGTCGGTTTGGGAAGACGCTCGTAGTAACGTGAAATCTCAATCTGCTCCCTGTTCTCGAACATCTCCTCCAGATTGTCGGTGGTTGAGCTGAACTCCTCAAGCTTTGACTTGAGCTCGTCCTTCATCTCAACGGAAATCTGATTGGCGCGTTTGCCCATGATAGCAACACTCTCGTAGATGTTGTGGGTGTCCTTTACAAAATTGACCAGGTCACGGGTTACTGTGTTGGTCGGAGCATTTGTCTTCTTGAAATCCATTTTAGTCTTCTTCTATTATTTGATTCTTGTTTCCTAAGTTTTTGGAGGCGATACGGAACATCTTATCGGCCTCTTTCATGTATGAGCTTTCAGGAAATTCATTCTTGAAAGCGTAATATTCGTCAATGGCATCACGGTAGCGGTCATCCCTCTTGGCCAACACGCTCTCCTGAGCCATCTGGAATTTTGCCTTAAGCACAAGCATCGAGAGCTTCTCACGATACTTGGTATAAGGATAGTCACGCAGGGCATTCTGTGCTACGATTATGCTTGAGCGGTAATTGTTGCCCAGGTAGTTGCCCATATTGTAATACAGCTCTGCCGTTCCAACCTCCTTCTCCACCAGACGGTCGTACATGGTGTAGATCATCTCCTCAGCCTCTGCACGGAACTTACTGGTAGGATAAGTCTCCACAAACCTCTGCAGCTGCATGATGGCACTTGTGGTGCTGGTAGCGTCAAGACGCGGATCCGGAGTATCCAGGAAGAGGCTCTTGCCTGACCTGAAGAGGCAGTTCTCAGAGTACGTACTGTTGGGATAAGACCTGTAGCAGGCCAGATAATACTGGGATGCTGACAGATAGTCATTCAGGTTATAGTAGCACGTAGCCAGGAGATACATTGACTCCTCAGCCTGATCAGTACCGCGCTGATATGCCACACACTCCTCAAGTATTGAACTGCAGGTGGTGTAGCGGCCTTCCATAAAATATGTCTTAGCCAGACTGTACTTGGTGTTATAGTCAGATGCTTTCAGGATCTTGTTATAGCCTGAACAGCCCGACAACACTGCCAGAACAAGGGTGGAGATCAATATTATGGATGCAGTCTTACGCATGCTGTGAAATTTCAACCTGCAAAAGTACCTATTTTGAGTGAACGGAGCAAGTATGCGCCCGTTATTTAATATTATTTACGTATGCGCAACACGTCGCCGTTGTCACGAACTACGTTTTCCTTCCACTTTTCAGAGTAGTCTTCCTGAATCGGATATTCGGGAATAACGTCGCTGAAGCCGTTGGTCATGAACGTACCGTCCTCATTCTGACGCTTAATGTTTCCGTCAATATATTTTACCAGAAGATACTTATCCAGATCCTGCCATCTCTTGAACAGTCCCGTAGCATTGTCAATGCCGAACGAAGACAGTGACTCGACAGACTCTGAGTCACTCACGGCATCCACCTTGGCTATCATGTCATTCTCATATTCATCAATGATACCGCGAACCTCGGCACCTATCTTGTCATAACGCAGATAAGCGAACTGTGCTATGCGGCTTACTGCCCAGTACATAGATGTCTCGGAATACTCAATAAGAGAACCGTTTCCGTCCTTCAGACACTCAGGAACGCTGTTTGTGCAACTAAAGAAAGGCATGAGCGGAGATGTGGCGGCATCGTCCACGCCAAACCAGAATATACCGTTTTTCTTGTCCGGACGGGCCTGGGCCACATACCACCAGCCGGTCTGCTGGGTCGCGATGGCACGCTCGTTGACATACTCCCAACCCTGATACTCAAACTCCATGGGACGCCAGCGGTAAGGCAGATGACTGCCGCCTGCTCCTATATCGGTTGTCATGTCCATGGGTGTTCCCTCAAAGTGGTCACGCATCATGTCGGCCAGATCCTTTGTTGAGATTTTTCTGTTAGGTTTTACATACAGCGGCATATGTTTCTTAAGGTCATAGCCCATTGCATAATCCAGGTATTCGTCCATACCGTCGGCAAAACGGTTGAAGTAAGACCACACTCGGGCCTCACATCCGCGGGCTGCACCGAAATCCAAAGGATTGTAAACGTCACAGAAACTGAACTCCTCATCCTTGCCGCTGAATATACCCTGCTCGCGGGCCTGTTTGATCACATCCTTGGCGTAGAGGCAATTCTCCGGGTCATTGAAATCAATCGTAGTGATACGTGACTGGTTGGCGTGACCTGAGATATAGCCGTCAGGGATACGCTTGGCAACCCATACGGAGCCTT
>JAEEGJ010004765.1_pt1 | contig 44645 bp, 40 predicted proteins | sample 8958761 | NCBI WGS metagenome assembly JAEEGJ01 (sample SAMN16246546, study PRJNA631951) | gut metagenome | biome: gut microbiome; feature: rumen; material: RS-attached | host: Bos | place: Iran: Karaj | collected 2018-10
GGAACTCATATCCTTCATCCATGCCTCCGTGGAGGAGGAAAGATAACTGGGCAGGTTGCCTGCGTTCTGATGGCAGCGATTCAAGAAATTCTAGCATCATGCTGGGCATGCACTCCACATAGAGCGGGAAAGCAATGAGGATGTGTTCGTGTGAAAGGAAGGCTTCACGTGCTGCATCCCATTCCTTATGGTTGGAGAGGTTGTAAAGTTCCCATGTGATGCCAGTTTCTTCCAGCCCTTTGACGAACGAGTGGATAATATTGTCCGTATTGCTGAACTTCGCCACACGAGGGCTGCCGTTGATGATGACGAGATGCTCTGGTCGGCCACTAATGACAGGCTTTTTCCCCCTTTCATTTAAGGATTGTTTTGCATTATTGCCGAGAGCGATAGCTCCAAGCGAATGTCCACCTGTGTTTGCTGCCGTACGCTTGCACCAATCCTCCATCATCGTCTGGTCAGCATCACCTTTGTATAGGAGTCCTATGTTGAGTGAATGGTAACGCATTTCATGGCGCATCCAACCATCACGAAATCCTACAGTCATATTCAGCATAGGCACGATACGATCCATCACCCGTTTGCCTTTGTAATCCAAAAAACCGAAACGCGTATCTGAAACGATCCACAGGTTTTCTGTCTCTACCAGTTTCTTTAAAATCTCTTCGTAATCGTCTTTTATGGCACAAATGCCAGGCGTCTTCAGCCAACATTGGTTACATCCCATGCAATGTGCAATCTTCATGTCCGAGGTATCGATAATCTCCGCCTCCTTATCATTAATTTGAGCCTTTATTTGCTCAGATACATCTTTACCTATTGTGTTTAAGACTAATGTTTTCATTTGTCATTAATTATTATTCATTTCTTCATTGTCTTTCCTGTCTCTCATGTAAAAGAATCCTGTTGGCAATCTCTTCTGGGTGGTCAACCAACAGTTGCCCATGATTCATTCCCGGAAAGACTTCAATGTGTGCATCAGGACAGAGCTTCAGCAAATGCCTGGCTTGAGGTTTGGCCACAAAAGCCTCCTTTGTGCCATACCAAAAATGGATGTCGGCACCTTGAATAGCCTCCAGTTTATGGGTATAGACATCCTTATATCCATCGCGGACAGCTTTTCCTTTGCCAGAAGGCCACACCTTCCTGCATTCGTCCAATAGTACACCGAAATAGTGGGAATGGAAAACCATCTTCCAGAAACCCGTCCAATGGTAGCAAGTCCAAACGTTCAGGCTTTGGTAGTATCGCAATGGGTTCACACTCCATTTTGGCAGAGGCAGCAACGGAGCAGCGTCCATGATGGCGTGGTCAATTACAATCTCATTCCGTTCCATGATTCGGGACAGGATTTTTCCACCCAAAGAAAGGCCGTATGCAACATCCAGATGACCGTTAAGGTTTTCCTGAACATAATGAGTCGCCTGAACGGCTTGGTCGTCTACAGATGTAAACTGCGACTTTTCCCCGAGTAGAAATCCGTCGATGCCAACGGCAACGATGTAGTATTTGTCTTTCAATAACTCAATCAGCGGCAGGAATATCTCGTAGGATACCCCAAGGCCAGGAATCAGCAGCAAACTCTGATTTCCTCTATTACCGAATGTATGGAATGTCATAATGGTTTATTGTTTTCTGATTTTCGCTGCCTTATTGAGGGCTATGAGATATTTATCTGTTCCAATGCGCTGAAATCGACGAAGTCCGCTTTTTGGCCGTAGGTCTCTAGCATGGCTTTGGCATCGGCTGTCCGTTGCTCTTCCGGCATCTTCTGTACCATCTTGTGGAACATCGACATCATCAGCCGATGTTTCATGTCCAACTGGCTGTAATCGATGGCACCGCGAAGATGGAATATCTTCTCTTCATTGTAAAGACTAGCTGGGATTTTAGCCTTGATGGACTTCCTAATCTCGCTGAAATATGCTGTTTCGTTCGGGTCGGTCACACCGACCGTGACGATTATCAGTTCTTGTCCGTCAGCCATCTTGTCGACAGTTTTCTTCAAACCCAGGACACCTCCGGCGTACAAACCTCCCATAAAGACAATCCTGTCATATCCTTCGATGTCCTTTGCATGCTTGTAATCAACGGCTTCTATTCCAGAGGTTTCCGACAGATGCTCGGCATAGCGTTTCGTGGAGCCGTACTGGCTACCGTAAATGATGAGAGTATTCATGGTGTTCTTGCGTTTATCTTTCAAGATTCTTATTTTAAGAACACAAAACGCCGGAAAATATTGTGCGACTCCGGTCCGTACCCGCGCCATTAGGAATGCCAGTGGCATTCCACATAAAACTGTATCCGCACCGGAGCCCCTCCGTACCCGCTCCGACTGTTCACCGGTTGTTTAACGGTTTTTTGTCGGAGAGGATACGAAGGGGATACGGACCGGATACGGTGAAAATAATTTTTACAGCTGTTCTTTGAGGTCGACGAGGAAGGAGCGGAGGTCGGTGAGGTTCTGGATGACCTGCATCTTGGGGTCTTCGACGGGGCGCGTGCGCATCTGCTCGCGAGCTCCCTCGAGGGTGTAGCCGCAGTCGCGCGTGAGGTAATGGATGCGCTGCAGGAGCTCGATGTCGTGGCACGTGTAGGAGCGCACGCCGCGTTTGTTCTTCACGGGGTGCAGCTGCGGGAACTCGCTCTCCCAGAAGCGCAGCACCGAGGGTGCCTCGCCAAGCATGGCGGCGACTTCGCCGATAGAGTAATACAGTTTGTCTTCCATAACGGTCTTTTGTCTTATCTACTAATAGGAATAGTATCCTTGGTTCTCGAGGTAGCTCTCGCGTTTCTCGTACTTGACGTCGCGCAGGGCGTCGGCCTTGATGTTGATTTGGAACGACCAGCTGCGGTAGTAGCCGAAGGGGACCCACGAGAAGCGCATCTCCCAGCAGTGGAGGTCGCGGTAGATGTCGACGGTGGTGTACGACATGCCGTGGTTGACGAAGTCGTAGCCGGTGGTCATGGCGAGCTTCCAGTTCTGGGTGAGGCTGACGTTGCCGCTGAGGCTGATGCTCTGGATGGTCTCGCTCTTGAGGTTGCGCTCGCGGGCCACATAGGAGCTGACGTGGCTGAAGGAGTAGCTGACGCTGATGTTCCAAGGCACGCTGAAGTCGACATAGCCGCCCATGAGCATGGTGGGGCTGTAGTTGTAGGGGGTCTGGAGGAGCGAGTAGACGGGCTGGCCTTGGCTCTTCTCGCCGTCGGCCTTGAAGGTGTTGTTGTTGAGGTTGAGGGAGACCTGGGCGCTCCAGGTGGAGTTCTGGGTGCGGAAGAGCTTGCGCTGTTCTTTCCAGAGGAAGCGGTTGTGCATGTTGCCAATGGAGTCGACGACGTAGGGGCAGAAGGAGCCGCTGTAGTTGATCACGATGGAGCGGAAGAGGGTGGTGCGGCCGGTGACGGAGAGGTTGCTGAAGTTGAGCGAGTCCTTGGCGAGGTCGTAGCTGCCGCTGAAAGTGAGGTTCTCGAGGAGTGTGACCTTCTTGACCTCGGCAGTGGAGTCGAAGGGGTTCTGCACCTTGATCTCGAGGTTGTTGCCTATAGAGGCGCGCAGCTGGCCGCTGCGGCCGTCGGGCGGACCGCCGTAGAGGCTCTGCTCGAAGATGGAGTAGCGGTGCACATAGCCTGTGTTGTCGGTGTATTCCTTCCAGTAGCCGAGGTAGGCGGCGCCGAAATCGGGGCGGAAGTTGAAGCCGATGGTGGGGTTGATGACATGGCGCACAGCCTTGAGCGGGCCGCGCTTGAACTGGAACATGCCGTAGATGCGGGTGCTGAGGTTGGTGTTGAAGGAGATGTCGCGGTTGGCGCGGAAGCCGTGTATGGTATCGATGGTGACGGTGTTGGTGGCACTGTCGTAGTTCTTATTGATGGTGCTCCAATGCCAGCGCTCATAGTAGGCGATGCTGTTGGTCCATGTGAAATACTTGAGCACTTTGATAGTGCTGCTCAGGGGGATGCTGTGCATTATGCCGTAGCGCATGCGGTCGAGGGTGACCTGCTTGAAGAGGTCAGAGTCCTGGGTGGTGATGTTGTCCTCGGCATTCAAGACGTAAGAGAGCGAGATGTTCTCGTACCAGCGGTAGCCACCCACAGGCTTCTTGCGGCGCAGCGGGTAGAGGGTAACCGAGGAGAGGGTGATGGAGGGCAGCTTGATGGTCATCACGCCGGTCTGGGCGTTGTACGACTCGCGGGCTGTGGCGGCGAGGTTGAGGTAGGAGCCCAGCTTGGTGTTATAACTGATGCTCGACGTGGTGGTACTGCTGAAGTAGTCAGCGCTATTGGTGGTGTTCTTGTTATAGTTGCGGCTCTGCAGGTTGACGTTGGCAGAGAAGCGGCTGTAGGGGTTGGCCTTGGCATCCTGGTCATGCTGCCACACGAGCTTGAAGTCGCTGTATGAGTTGAAGGTGTTGGGGTCGCCGCGGATACCGGTGTAGACACGGCCCAGGCGCATATCGAAGAGGCCTTTGTAGTGGTAACGGCGGTAATAGTTGGTCTTCACTTCGCCGGCCCACGAGAGGTTGGTAAATATCTCGCCGAGGAGCGAGAGGTCGATGTTGTCGTTGATGGCCCAGTAGTAGCCGCCGTCCTTGAGGTAATAGCCGCGGTAGTTCATCCATCCGTAGGAGGGTATTATGAGGCCCGAGGCGCGGTCGTGTGTGATGGGGAAGAAGGCGAAGGGCACCGCTATGGGCGTGGGGGCGTCCTCGACGGTGATCCACGCCGGGCCGGTGACAATCTTGTCGCCTGTGATGAGCTTGGACTTGGTGAAGTTGATGGCAAAATGGGGGTGGGCATAGTTGCAGGTGGTGTAGCTGCCACCGCTGAGGTACATGACGGAGTCGTTGAGTTTCTTGACCTTCTTGCCGTGCAGGTAGCCTTCGCCCTCCTGGGTGATAACATTCTGGATGATACCCTTCTGGGAGTCGTAGTTGTAGGTGATGGTATCGGCATGGTACTCATCACCGTCCTGCTTGAAGAAGGGACGTCCCACGACCTCGCCGGCGGTGTCGGTGGTGCCATAGGCATGGAGGGTCTGCTTGCCGAAGTCCACTTCCACGCGGTCAGCCTCCAGTATCATATCGCCGTAATCTATCTTGCCATCGCTGTAGAGGAAAGCGCGACGCGTGGAGAGGTCCATGGCCACCGAGTCGCGGGCCTTGTATTTGACCAGCTGGTCGACAGCATCGGGCGAGATACGCATCAGCGTGTCGATATCAGCCTGAGCGGTGACAGCCTGAGCCGACAACAGCATAAGCGCCAGCACAAAGAAGGCGGAAAAAAGGCTGACACTATGTTGTTTACTATGCGGCAAAATATTTAATTATCAACATTCAAAAAATGTTTGTATCTTTGCAAATCGGTTTGCAAAGATAAAACTATTTCTGCAAACTGAAAAACAAAAATATATTGTTTTGTATATGAAACGCTTATTCGTTATATTTATTGCCCTCGTTTTATCATGTGGCGCGGCTTTCTCGCAAAAAAAAGAGAGCTACCATGTGCGGACGGTGGTGATAGACCCCGGCCATGGCGGCGACAAGCCCGGTGCCATAGGAAGCCGCTCGATGGAGAAGGACATCACCCTCGCGGTGGCCAAGAAGTTCGGCAAGCTGATACACGACAACTACCCTGACGTCAAGGTCATATACACCCGCACAACCGATGTGGACATATCGCTCGGCGAACGCGCCCGCATAGCCAACCACAACAAGGCCGACCTGTTCATAAGCATACACGCCAACTCGCACCCCACCAGCACGCCTACCGGCGTGGAGACTTTCGTGATGGGTCTCTCCAAGAGCGCCAGCAACCTGGAGGTGGCCAAGAAAGAGAACGCCGACATACTGCTCGAGGCCGACTACAAGACCAACAAGGACTATGCAGGCTTCGACCCCAACTCAGAAGAGAGCTACATTATCTTCACCCTGGCTCAGAACGCCTACCTCGAAAAGAGCCTCAACTTCGCACAGGCCATACAGACACAGTACAAGAACAACCTCAAGACCATCAACCGCGGCGTTAAACAGGCCGAGCTTTTTGTGCTTTACAAGACCGCCATGCCGGCAGTACTGACGGAGATAGGCTTCATCAGCAACCCCACGGAGGAGGCCTACATGCTCAGCAAAGAAGGCCAAGCCAATATAGCCCTGTGCCTATTCAACGCCTTCATGAACTACAAGGTGGCCGAAGAAGGCGGTACACGCATAGCCACCCCTGTAATAAACATCGAGGGCTTTGACGCTCCGCCAGCAGTCGCTCAACAGAAGCCTACATCCAAAGAGGAGCCCAAAGAGGAGCCGCAGCAGGTGGCACAAGCCGAGCCTCCGGTACAAGCAGTGGAGGAGCCTAAGGTCGAGCCTAAACCCGAGCCCAAAGAAGAGCCCAAGCTGGAGACAAAAGTAGAGCCTAAGGTAGAACCAAAAGAAGAGCCAAAGGTTGAAGAGAAACCCGCAGTGACCTCTACACCTCAGGAGAAACCGCTGCCGTCAGCCACCCTGCCTCCCGTACAAGAGAAGCAGCCCAAACCTAAACCAGAGCCCATACCAGAGCCTAAGCAAGAACCTGTAGCGGTACAGGAACCGCAGCCCAAGGCAGAGCCCACACCTGAACCAGCACCCGTGGTGAAAGAGACATTGCAAGACCCAAAGAACACCGCAGCAGCTGAGGCAACAACATACTTTACCGTACAATTCCTCACCTCAGCCAATCTCTATACCAAAGGTGCACCGGAACTGAATGGCGTGAGCGACTTCACCGCTACCAAGCAGGGCAAGAAATACGCCTATAACACCGGACGCTTCAACACCATAGATGAAGCTCGCGAATACTGCAAGCACCTCAAGGCCACCACACCGTTCAAGGATGCCTGGGCTCATGTCTTCCAGGAGTCTGCAAGCAAACCTGCTCCGCAACCTACTGCCGAGAAACCCGCACAAGCCACGGCACAAAAGCCACAGCCAGCCACTCCAACCCAAGCCACCAAGGCAGTAGCAGGCTTGACCTACCGCATACAGTTCTGCACCTCGACCAAACAGATGCAGGCTGGCGACCCCGACTTGCAAGGCATCAAAGACGTACATTCGGCACCTGCCACCAACGGCTTTGTGCACACGGCGGGCGACTATAAAACCTTTGCCGAAGCCCAACAGCGCTGCAACACCATAAAGCGCACCACCAAGTTCAGGGATGCATTCGTGATAGCCATATACAATGGCGAGCGCATATCCCTTAGCCAAGCACAGGAAATGCAAAAGAGCAAAAAAGGCAAATGATTGAAGTAAAAGACATAAGCAAGCTGTACGGTGAGCAGAGAGCCGTGGATCACGCCACATTCAGCGTGAAGGAAGGCGAGATAGTGGGCCTGCTGGGGCCCAACGGTGCCGGCAAATCGACGCTCATGAAGATTCTCACCTGCTACATACCGCCCACCGAGGGCGACGCCACCGTCTGCGGGCACAGCATCTACGACGACACCCTGGAGGTGCGCCGCTGCATAGGCTACCTGCCCGAGCACAACCCTCTGTATCTGGATATGTATGTGCGTGAGTATCTGCGTTTCGCTGCCGGTCTGGGCGGTGTAAAGAACCCTTACGAGCGCGCCGACGAGATGATTGAACTCACCGGCCTCACCCCCGAGGCCAACAAGCGCATAGGCCAGCTCTCCAAAGGCTACCGCCAGCGCGTAGGCCTCGCCCAAGCCCTCATCCATGACCCGCAGGTGCTCATCCTCGACGAGCCCACCACCGGCCTCGACCCCAACCAGCTGGAGTTCATACGCAGCGTGATACGCAACGCCGGCAAGGACAAGGCGGTGTTGCTCTCCACCCACATCATGCAGGAAGTTGAGGCCATGTGCAGCCGCGCCATCATCATGGGCCACGGCCGCATCCTCGCTGACGAGGACATCACAGGCTTGAACGCCAACAAGCTGACAGAACAGTTCCACAAGCTAACAATGTAAGCAATATGACACGTCAAGAGTTAATAGCCCTTATCCGCGAGCGCCGCTCGTTCCTCTGCGTCGGCCTCGACACCGACCCCGCCAAGATGCCCGAGCATCTGCGCAACGAGAAGGACGGTATCTTCATGTTCAACCGCGCCATCATCGACGCCACCATCGACTACTGTGTGGCCTACAAGCCCAATCTGGCTTTCTACGAGGCCCTCGGCATCGAAGGTCTGCGCCAGCTGAAGCTGACCATGGATTACATCCACGGTCTCAAGAAGCCGGTCTTCACTATAGCCGACGCCAAGCGCGGCGACATAGGCAACACCAGCGAGCGTTACGCCAAGGCTTTCCTCGACCCCAAGGGTGACTTTAACTTCGACGCCATCACCGTGGCTCCCTACATGGGCGCCGACAGCGTGCAGCCCTTCACGGTATACGAGGGCAAATGGGTTATCCTGCTGGCCCTCACCTCCAACAAGGGTGCCTTCGACTTCCAGCTCACCGAGGACAAGAACGGCACACCGCTCTACCAGCGTGTGCTGGAAACCTCCAAGCAGTGGGGCAACGAGGACAACATGATGTATGTGGTGGGTGCCACCAAGGCCGAGATGCTCGGCGACGTACGCCGCATCATCCCCGGAAGCTTCCTGCTGGTGCCCGGCGTGGGAGCACAGGGCGGCAGCCTCGAGGAGGTGTGCAAGCACGGTCTCAACAAAGACTGCGGCCTGCTGGTCAACTCGTCACGAGGCATCATCTACGCTTCCAACGGCACCGACTTCGCCGAAGCCGCCGGCCGCGAGGCTCAGAAACTGCAACAACAAATGGCTGCGGTGTTATGAACAGCAATCGTACCCTACTGCACATCCTGCTGGTAATAACCTTCATATTCGCCGGCCTGTCGACAGTGGTCTACCTGATGATGGGTGCCATGCTGCCCATGGTGCAGAACTACTACGCCGCCAACCCGTCGGTGCTGCCCGAACAGTTCGGCGCCGCCATGGAACGCATGTTGGAGGTGCCGCGCACCTACTACATCGGCTGTGCCCTGCTCTATGCCCTCGAGGTGCTCGGCGCCGCCTTCATGTGGACGCTGCGCCCGGCGGGCTTCCACTGCTACACGCTGGCGCGCCTGCTGCTTATCATAGTGCCGCTGCTCTTCCTCGGACGCGGCTTCGTGGGTATCGGCGATGTCATGTTTGCCATCCTCTTCATCTTCATCTACTGGTCTCTGCTACGTCAGCTGGGGGCCTTCTCCAAGAAAGAGGAAGACGAAAACAATCAATAAAACAAAAGCCGCTGCATTTTGCAGCGGCTTTTTGTATGTATCTCCTTGAGTTATCTCTTGACAATCTTGCTCACAGAGCCTTCGGCGCGGAGCATATAGACACCGTTCTGGAGGGCGCTGAGGTCAACCTTGTTGCTGCCTTCGGCGAAGCTGTAGAAAGCCACCTGACGGCCAGAGAGGTCGTAGAGCTCGGCCTGCATCGGACGGCTCACGCTGACGTTGACAAGGCTTGTGGTGGGGTTCGGCCATACCATCACGCTGACGGCCTCTACACCAGCAATGCCAACATTCTGAGGCACACTGACGGGATGGATCTCCATGGGGTAGACATAGGTGTAATCCCAGTAGCTATACTCACCTTCTATCCAAGTACTGTCAGCCTTCACGGCGACATAGGTGTCGGCGAACTTCACGAAGTCACCGTTGCTAACCTTGTGGCCACCGGCGCCAATCATGGAAGAAACGTGGTTGACCTGCATATTGAAGTAGATGCTCCAATCCGAGGGATCGTGAGGAGTGATGGTCAAGCTATCGGTAATATTTGCATCAGCATAGCGGAAGTCCGAGACAAAGGTGGAATCTCCAACGATGTTCAGGCGAGGGTCGGTACGCACGATGGCACCGATGATTTCGCTCACATAGACGCTGTCGGTGTTGAACTTGTAACCCCAAGCCAGTGCGGTATCGGCCCAGTTGATGGCGAAGACCACCTTGTTGTCACCTTCGCCAACCCAGTAGACAATCTCGCTGGCGGCAATCTCGGCATCCTCGGGAGTAGGCTCACTGACGGGTGTAGGCTCCTTCGTCCAGGCAGAAAGCAGGCACCATCCGCCACTCTCTTGAAGACATACACGCGACGGAGCGCGCTGGTCACCATACTTGAACACATCGCCATTGACAAGCTCCTGCTCATTGCCGCTATATGAGGTACCGCCATTTATGTTAGCCTCCCAGTAGTTGTAAGGATATTCCTCATCACGGCCGGAAAGACTCAGAGTGTCACCTGTGGAGATAACGAAGAAGATGTCACCCTCAGGATAATATGACGGCCTTTCAACCACCCAGAAACGGGGGTCGGCTGCAGTGATGGCGTCAGTCATCTGCTGCACGGTGGCAGTACCGTTGAAGAGGTATCCCCATGCAAAAGCAGTGTCGGGATTACCAAAGTTAACAATAAGAACAGCGCTGTCGCTGCCCTCGCCAACCCAGTACCTAATGTCCTCAAAAGCGATGGTAGCATCAACCGGCACTTCCGGAGCCTCGCCCTGAGTCACGGCACCCACGTGAGTGTAGACCAGATAGCAGTCGGCGGCAAAGGTTATAGTACCGTCCACATCGTCGCACCACACCATGTCCCATTCGCTCTCGTCAGCCTGCATCACTTCATCCACATAGACACAGGGATGCTCTTCTGTGGCAAGGCTGAAACTCGACGTACCGTCATTGTAGTTTAATGCGCTGATACCAGCCACTGTAAAACTCTGGTATTCGACAGTGTAGGAGAAACGTGAATCACCATCGGCGATAGCGGCAAGGGCACTGAGTGGGTCAAGACCTTCATCAGTGTCATAACGGACACCCCATGCCAAACCAGTGTCAGGTGTGCTCCAAATAACTGTGACAACGGCCTCGCCGTCACCACTACCAACCCAGAACTGGATGTCTGCGGGGGCAATCTGAGCCGAGACCGCACCGCAGAACAGACCCAAGCTCATTACTAAAGTCATAAGTTTTTTTACCATATTGATATTGTTTTAAGTTGTTAATACTTCCAATCTCAATATCGGTAACGATAACGGGGGGAAACGGCAAAAGTGGCAAAAAGATGGCTCTTCCATCTGTCACCGGAGTGCTTTTTCCTCGAAAGCGATACCGATTTTTTCGATTTGGCAGGTCTTCTGGCTTACTCTTGAGCACCCCGTCTTCCCATGCGACTATGGCGCCGCACAGTGACGTAACAGATTGGGTCTCAACTCTTGAGCTTACAGCAGCGGGACTGCGCCGGACTCTCACCGGCTTCCCTCTTGGCGTCCTCTTCGGGCGACCAAATCGGGTGCAAAAATACAAAAAAAAACAATATCCAAAAGAAAATCTCGTTTTATCTGTGCAATGTTTCTCAAACACTTGAATATCGACACCCCGGTCATCGGGCTCTCGCCCATGGACGACATCACCGACCTTCCCTTCCGCCAGCTCTGCAAGGAAATGGGGGCCGACCTGCTCATCACCGAGTTCATAGCTTCCGAGGCCCTCAACCGCGACGCCGAGAAGAGCCTGCGCAAGATGCGCTTCACCCCCGAACAGCGCCCCATCGGCATACAGATATTCGGCGCCGACGAGGACGAGCTGCTGCGCTGCCTCGAGGTTGTGGAACAGGCCGAGCCCGACTTCATCGACATCAACTGGGGCTGCCCCGTGCGCAAGGTTGCCGGCAAAGGTGCCGGCTCGGGCATCCTTCAGGATATACCTAAAATGCTGGGTATCACCGCCTCACTGGTCAAACGGTCCCACCTGCCGGTGACTGTGAAGACACGCATAGGCTACAGCGCTGATTCCATGATGATAACAGACTTCTGCGAGGCTCTCCAAGACACCGGCATAGCGGCCCTCAGCATCCACGGACGCACTAAGACCCAGATGTATAGCGGCACCGCCGACTGGACGATGATTGGCGCCGTCAAGAACAACCCCCGCATGACAATACCCATCTTCGGCAACGGCGACATCACTACCGCAGCGCAAGCCGTTGAGAACAAGCGTCGTTACGGTGTCGACGGCATCCTCATAGGCCGCGGAGCCATTGGCAACCCCTGGATCTTCGAACAATGTCAGCGCGCCTTCCGCGGCGAGCCCGAGCGCGAAATAACAGTCGCCGAACGCGTCGACGTGTGCCGCCGCCACCTGCGCGCTGCCGCCGACTTCAAGGGCGAGCGCACCGCCGTCTTCGAGATGCGCAAGCACTACGGCGCCTACTTCAAGGGGCTCTTCAATTTCAAGCCTTTCCGCCTGGCGCTGGTGTCAACCCCCACAGCCGAAGCCACCTTCGAGGTGCTCGACCGTATCAAGGAACATTATAGATAGTTTTACAGCAGCCTCAACGCTATCGCCGCGCAGGCTTCGGCGTCAGCCAGCGCGTGGTGGTGGTTCTCCAGGCAGTAGCCACAGGCCTCGCTGACGGTATGCAGCTGGTGGTTGGGGAGGTCGCGTAGCATGCGGCGCGAAGCCCGCAGCGTGTCGTAGAAGACATACCCCGGCCACTCCATCTGGTACACCTGCATCACCGCCCGCAGGCAGCCCTCGTCGAACATCGCGTTGTGCGCCACCAGCGGCAACCCCTCTATCAGCGGCTCTATCTTGTGCCACACCGTCGGGAACACCTCGGCGTCGTCCGTGTCCTCGTGGCAGAGGCCGTGCACCCGCTGACAGAACCAGCTGTAGTAGTTAGGCTCCGGCTGTATGAGACTGTAGAACATGTCCGTCACCTCGCCCCCGCGCACCACGACGACTCCCACGCTGCACACACTGGAGCGCTGCCCATTGGCCGTCTCAAAGTCTATAGCCGCAAAGTCATTCATAGATTTACACCCACAACATATTATTACATCATTAGAAACTCCTCAATATTAGCTGGAGTAACCTCCTTAAATTGAGCCTCTGGATAAGAAGATGCAAAGTCATTAGGCACCTTGGCTGCTTTGCGCGAGTTGTATTTGAATTCGTAGGCATAAAGCTGTCCGTCACACTCTTCCAAATAATCTATCTCCTTCTGCTGGTGTGTGCGCCAGAAATAGTTGTTGCACCAGTAATTCATATAGGCGTTTCGCTTCATGCGCTCCGCTATGGCGAAGTTTTCCCACAATGCCCCCGCATCTGTTCGTTGGGTAATATGTGAAAAATTCGAGATTACGGCATTCCGCACACCGGTGTCATAGAAATAAATTTTACGACTATGCTTCAGCTCGTTGCGAAGATTACGACTAAATGACGGCAGACGGAATACGATGTAGCATTTTTCAAGCAGATCGATATATGTCTCGACTGTCTTACCATCGATTCCAACCGTTTGGGCGAGTTCGGAATAGCTGACCTGCGAGCCAATCTGGTAAGCAATGGCTTGCAGCAGCAACATAAGCTTGTCATGTTTCTTTATTCCACCGAACGCCAGAATGTCCTTGTAAAGATAACTGTCAGTCAGAGTCCTCAACACATCACGTTCGTTGCCAGGCGAAGTCACAACCTCGGGATAATAGCCGAAAACAAGACGATGGTCGATAAGACTATGTTCTGTAATCAATCCATGATGTTCTACCATCTCTCTGTATGATAGGGGGAAAAGCTTATATTCCCATTTTCTCCCAGTCAAGGGTTCATTGAGGCGATTGGCCAACTCAAAAGCGGAGCTACCTGTGGCAACAAGTTGTACATCTTCCAGGTAGTCAGTCACCAGCTTCATACGCATACCTATATTCGGTATCAGCTGAGCTTCGTCTATCACAAGGATTTTCTTGTCGCCCATCATTATACGCCACTGTTCCGTGTTGATTTGCGCCACCATGGTCTGCACAGTCGGGTCGTCACCATTCAACCACACCACATCATCTTCATTTGCAAAAAGACAGTGGAGCAAACTAGTCTTACCCGTCTGCCTGCTACCGACAAGGACGATGGCTTTACCTTTAAAGAGCTGGTTTCTAATTCCCTCAAGCAATATTCGCTGTATCATAAATACTTTTTTTCTTGATGCAAAAATACAAAATAAAATTGATATTCCGTAAATTTCATTAAAAACAAGGAATTGATTCCGCAAATTTCATTAAAAACAAGGAATTGATTCCTTGTTATTTATTTGAGACAAGGGATTGGCTCCTTCTAGTAAGATATTCTACACTATCGCTGCAAAGTCATTCATCGTCTATAACATCTGTCGCCAAGCCTCTGTCGGTTTTCTTGATGCAAAGACGGTACATATTTCAGCTTGTAAGAATTCCTTACAAGTTACCATCTTCGGCAGTTGTTCGGGATTTCCAAACGGCTTCATATTGCTGTGGAATCATAACAACGTGCATTTTTTGCACATTATTCGTAGTGGTATGTGCAAATTTTGCACATATGACCTTATGGTGGTTGTCGTATATTTTGCGATAACCACCAATTCTCTTCATGTGAACATTTTAGCAACAGGTGCATTTTTTACACAGGTTGCATAACAAATAACACGCAAAAAATGCGTGTTATTCCAGCTGTCAAGTTTTCCTTGACACGTAAGCCGTTAGCATGGTAATATGCATAATTTGCACATTACCTCCTGCACCCGTCACACCACTCTATTGGTTTTGCTCCCATTCTGCTCCCCTTTTCGTCACCTTTTGTGTGCCACTATGTTACCTATATGGTGACTACAGTGTTCCTTCGAAGAAGTACATTCATACCCGAACAGCTCTGTCGGCATCCAAATAACGCAGTAGGCCTTCGTCGTCTAAATAGAAACAAACGCCACAATCTACACAGATGTTGTTCCCTGCCGAGCAGGGTTCATCCCACGTTCCGTCTGTCGGATTCATCTGTGCCGTATGGCCGAAAATCTGTGTAAAACACCCTTCTACATTGTCATATTCGCGGATGTCGGCCCATACCATCGACCCAGCGAAGCTGCTTCCCCCACGGATGCTCCCCACCATCGCCAAAGCGTCCATAAGCTCAGTACGCTCGTCTGACTGTAGGGATTCGCGAAACAGCTCATCGACCTTGGTCGCCAACGCTTGGGCATCGTTCTTGTCGACGTCATCGAACAATCCGCACCAATCGACCCATACAGGATGCATACCTGCGTGAGAAAACAGGAACGGCTTACCGCCCACATTACGGTATGCACACAGGGAGAACAGGTCGGTGTTCTCGTTGAAGAGCTCCGACATAACATCCGCCCACTCGTAGCAGAACCGGTCAGCATACACCGTCCACAGCCCCCATGGGTCGCCAAGATACGAAAGGTCGTGGTTCCCCAGCAGCATCGTCACACGGTCTTTATACCGTTGGCTGAATGCTAAAATCTCGCGCAGATTCTTCAATGCATCTAGGCCGCTGATATCCTCGTCTTCGAATGGGTCGACATAGTCGCCCAGGAAGATACAAGGAGTTCCGGCTTCGACATAAGGTATTGCTTCTTTCCAAAACGTCCTCCCGTGTACGTCGGGAATAATTATCGTGTTTTTCTTTGGCTGCATCATTCTTCGTCGGAAATATGGTTGGTGATGTCGAAGAAATACTCCTCGAAATGTGTGTCGGAGCCTATAGTGACGATATATCGCAAGAGGTCGTAGTATCGTCCATCCTTATGGATAATACCTTGTTCGGCAAGACGCATCCGCACATTACGGGCAGGATACCATTCAAACAAGATGGTCATAATGGCATATTCCAGACGCACATAGTGCTTGCTACTGTAGATGACGAAAGGGTTGTCTGTCGAGCATCCTTTATTTTGTGGTGAATAGTTGCGATACTGTTCGTTCTCCCCGTCGAGACCGTTTACCCAAAGGGCATCCACCAAAGCGCTGTGGAGCTCTGACGGTTCTCCCGCAATGAGCCCTGCCATTCCTTCGAGCGAAGAATAGTGTTCCATCCGCAGACAGCGCCCATTCAACACAAACCGCTTCTCCCCCGTATCCAGCACCGTCGTCGTACCATCGTTTTGATGATAAATCCTGATATACTGGCCATCCGTAGGGATAATCAGCTCGCTGTCGTCTTCGTATAAGAAGGATTCGTTGTACATAGAAGACTTCTATAAAACTTCTTGGCAAATCACATATTCATTCCGACTATTGTCAATGACAAATAGAAATACTATTTATGATTTTTATTATTCTTTAGCCACATCATTTGGTATACCGATTTTTGAAATATGTCGACATCTGTCCGTATGTCTCGTAATGCTTGCAAACACCTCTCGGATTCATCATCAGCCATCATACTCGGAGGATTGATTAATACACTTAGCGCCCTTCGAATATCTGATATCTTCTCACATTCTTTCTCATTCATAATATCTTTACAGAAATGAACACCATCCAATGTTTTTGTAAGATTATCTTTAAATGCATTAAATGCATTGTCATCACTATCCCTTAACGTTTCCGCACTAGTATTGTCAAGTCTGTCAATTTCATTTTCGATTAATTCTAATGCTCTATTTAATCCTTTCGCAAGAGAATCCAATTCCCATCTTCTTTTTATACGTTCTTTCTTGTTTTTATATACAACTGTCAAAATGTATACAAGCATACCTGTAATATAACTAATAGAAAGAGACGTTATAATGCCATTAAAAATCCCTGTAGTGGTTTCATCCCAAATACTATACGGGATTCGTATTTCAGAGAAAACATTTGACGCAATAATATAGAAACTAATCAGAATGCCAAACCAACATAGGTGTTGCCACTTTATTATGATGTATTTTTTCTTCATTTTTTAGTAGTTTTCATCCAATAATTCTATAAATTCTTTTTTATTTAAAGTGGATATCTACAGTTACAGGCTCAATGGACTTCTTTACAACGACCGTTCCTGTGACGTCTGGATATCCTGATGCGGAGACGGTGTAGTGATATTCTCCGCAGGATACCAGACGACTTACTTTTGTTTTGCCGTTTATCGACCACACCTGTTCATCGAGTACTATCTGGGTCATTGGTACGTTGGACTCAAAGCACACATAATTTGATTCATTGGAACGTTTCTTTGGTGCTGCCATTCGTTCACTTACACCGCTTAAATAGATGTCGTATGTCTTCCCGCCGACCACACCGTTCGAAAGCCCCCATAGGTCATTGATGTCGAGTGTCAATGGTATATAGTCATTGTGAAAAACGGTCGCTCTTTTTGTTCTGGTGGGTACATATACAAGCAGTTCAGAACCTTTTGTAATGCTATCAACGATAGCGCCCTTTACCTGAACACCCTCCAGGTTGTGCAAATGGACAACAATGAGTGCGCAAAGCTCATCGTTAAGGTCAAATCTCGGATTATATACGGCCGATGAATCGTTCGGATTGCTGAAACAAGCAGAAATGGTTATCTCCTGACAGAATATCGACTGCCCCAGCAATAAACACAAAACGCAAGCAATAACTTTTTTCATTTCAAATCTTTTAAATGAATTTTTTTCCATTTACCATTTTGATCTCTTACCCAGGCAACGCCATCTATAAACGGAGTAACTGCCGTGTAAATCAGAGGAACAACCACATTGCCTGTTACGTCAATATAGCCAAACCGTCCCCCTAAACCAATGATGCCATAGCCTTCCGAGGCTGACCATGCGTTTATTTTTTTCAACATGAAGTCATCTTGTTTTAGATTCCAATCTGCATCCACAATTTCCGATAGATTATCATAGATGCAACTTGTTAACAACTCTCCTGTTGGAGAGATATAACCATATTTATTTGTGCTTCTATTTATTATCCTGAACAATCTATTATCATACGTTGCCTCTATTGTGAAGTTGCCATACCCTGTAGGGAACTGGTAATCTTTAAAGAACACCTCGTCAGCCTCTGATGAAACAGGTATCTTTACAATATTTGACATGTTGTTTCCAACATACATGGTAAAGTAATCCTCAGAAAGAGCAAATGTATATCCTCTTTCTCTAGCAAAATATCTACAATTAACTGGTATTCGTGGATCATTCATCATACTTGAATAATATTTCCAGCTCATCCCAAATCCTATTGACTGGCCATTCTCATCATAAAGTCCACCATTTGTACGAAGGGCTTTTGTGAATGGTATTATAACATTGCCATCCCTGTCTAACATGCATCTTTCCCCATTTGCATTTTCACAGACTATCCAGCCATAATTCCCATCTGCAAAAATATGCTTGTATGAATTACCCCTACCGGGGATGGTTTGAGCAATTATCTTGCCTTTATTGTTATATATTATAGTATCGCCAGAGTCTGTATTTAGAACAATATACCCATACTCAAATTTAAATCTTTCTTCAAGGGAATACAATGCATAACCAGTTAAGTCCTCTTTTTTCCGCACCCCCCACCAACTATTGAACTGTACTGGTACGATCTCACTCATGTCATAATCCAGAAAACCATATTTATGCTTATACTTGTCATACACAGCAAGCAATCCATCTGATACTGTTATGAGCCTATAATTAGAAGGCAACTGATAAGTGTGTCCCGCTAAATCGAACACTCGAGTTCCATTTTGACGTGATTCAGACACAGCAAATCCCCAATCGGAATAAAAGTTTATTTTTGAGTTGGGACTATATGGTATGAACATGAGTGGGATGCAAAACGTGTTCATAATTATATAGTTCTGGTTTTCATCTTTTACCGTAATAAGCCTACGGCCATTCATTAAATACTCATATCTAAGATCCGAATAATAGTCGGAACGAACAAGTTGCCCCGTTTTCAAATTTAGAAACTGCCACTTCCGTTCTTGAAACATCTGCGTTTGCTCAGTGCTAACAGCATAAATTCCATGTCCAACATCCCATATTCTGCTATAAATGCATGGCAAAATCTCTCCTTCCCCTGATTTGTAAATCCCGGAGTAACTTCTGTCATTTATTTTCTTTTCCACAAAGCAAATCTCATTGTAAAATGGCAACTCTACATCATCTCCTTCGAAAGGAACCCGTCGGTATTCCACCCCAATTTCCACATAATCGTATTGAAATGGGACAATTATATTTCCTGCATAGTCGACAACACCCATCTTATCACCACGCACTTCCGTATGAAGACCATCCCATCGGGGGTGATAGAGTCCCGCATCCACTCCTGTTCCATAGATCTCTAAAAAGACTGGTCGCTTCTCCTCCTCTTTTAAGAATAACTGAACTGTAGCTGTAGTCGATGAAATATTGATGATTGAGTCTTTACATCCCCTGCCTAATGTATTTGGCACCGAAAATGTATGCGGTCCCAAAGTGATATCGTCCAAGTAAAGCGGCAACTGACCAACAGGCACACCATCAATCAAAAGAATGTCGTCTTCATAATTGGCCGTTATCTTCACTCTGGCATATCCTTCCGCACTTGCATTATTGCCCAATTTCTTCACAACGACACGATAGCAAGACTTCGGCTGCAGCGCAACCTGAAAGTCGGAAAACACTACAGAAAGAGGCTTGCCTTCACATGTCAAGTCCACTCTTTTACTGTTTGCTGGCACATACACGGTATATTCTCCGGGTGAATAAATTGGGTCACCTACGATAGGGCTACTAAAATATACCTCTCTGATTGAGGGTATATTTATTCTCAGCAGGGCACATTCTGTTCCACTCTTATCCAAGCGAGGCGATGTGCGCGCAGTCAAGTCCTGCGTCAGTTCCACTATGCTTTCCACACGCAACCCCTGCGAACAGGCTGCGCCTGCTATCAAAATAAGAACTAAAACAAGAACACCTCTTTTCATATTGGGAAAGGCTTATTTCAAATCTTTAGCATATATTTTTGTCCATTTACCGCTTTCTTCTCTTAAATAAGCTACTCCATTATGAAATGGTGAAACAGCCGTATACATAAGAGGTACAACTACTTTCCCAGATGTATTTATATAACCATATCGCCCTCCGATTCCAACAACACCATAACCTTCAGAAGCCAAATCCTCATCAATGGACAAAATATGCTGCTCGCGTGCTTGCCAATGACTGATACTGTCTCCATAAGACCAATCTATTGAATCATACAAATTATCCATGAAATCACAATTAACGCCATACAGTTCTGCCGGTTCATCATAGATACAGCTTGCTAATAATTCACCCGTTGTGGAGAGATATCCTGTTTTATTCGTCAACAAGTTTTTTACCAGAAACAAACTATCATCTATTCTACTGATAATATTATTTCCTGTTTTTATTGAAATGGGGTAAGCTCCTATAATTTCAGCATCAGAGGATACCGGTATTCGAACTTCACACCGACCTCCATTATATATTAACAAATGAGTGTTTGAGAGTGCTACAACTCTTAGAGGTGACGATTTGTCTTCGGAATAAGCTGCAACGAAGCAATCGCCATTCTTTGCGATTTTAGTCCTTTGAAGGATTGTATTACCCATATAATCCAACAACGTCACGTACCCGTCCGTCTCTTCAATTTTATAGTAATTATATTCCTCATAGTATCTTTCACCATAACCATAAGTCTCAAATGAAATGTCACCACGCGTAAATGGTACTATGATATGACCATATGCATCGACAATTCCGTGCTCCCCAGAATTATTTTCACAGTAGAATCTGAGACTTATGGGATGCTGGGCGGACCCGTAGTTGTCATGAGTTTTAATCATTTTGTATGGCGTAGGTCTGGATTGAGATATTACGTTTCCAGAGTAGTCAATTTGAAGAAGCTGGCGCCCCTTGTTGTCATAATACACATAGCCACGATCCTTTGTGCGCATCCGTGTTATTTTATGGCTGAACCCATAACTGTAATCTTTTTCATATTTTACAGGGATAACCACCTCCATTTCTTTGTTAATATAGCCGACTAAGCCTGTATTAACATCTTGCACACACAGCAAACCTTCAGATATCGAAAGAACCTTATAATGTGATGGGACTTGATAAACTTGTCCCGATAAGCCATATACCATATTCCCTCTTACCACCAATGCTCCAACAGGATCAACACCAAAAAAATCAATACCATAATTACCTGGAATTGTCAACAAACAGATGCCGCTCATATCCATTATTGCAATATTCCAGTTTTTATCCAAAGCCGAGATCAATTTATTATCATAGACTTCGATGTCTGAATAAAAATGCTCCGGTAAGACAAACATCTTTTTGTTGAAATCAAATAAGTTCGCCCATCTTCCGCGGTTTCCTCTGTCGAGCTCTTTAGGACAGCCTGAACGTTTCTCATACATAACATACAACTTATCTCCTTTATCAGAGTAATCAACATTACAATCACAAGGCACAACCTCTCCTTTACCAGGAATATAGTACCCGGATTCCCATGATTCTTGGCCGTTGCAGTCAAATTTTTTATATACTAAATATATATCATCAGAATATTCCTCGAAATCATCATATTCAACTGGAACTATAATAGACCCATCGTCTCCAACAATTCCCTTTTTACCATTTCTTTCTACTACTTTTTTTGCGTCCCATACATTTTTTATTCCTATATCTAATTGCCCTTCCATTCCATCATATATATTTATCTCTAACGGAACAAAATGACGCTTCTCCTGCCGTAGACTTAAAAAGACACGATTCTTTTCAGGTGTAACAGTAATAACTGTGTCATTGCAGGTTCTTCCGTTAGTATTTGGCACAGCAAACGTATGCTCCCCGATGGGCAAATCATCCACAATAAGAGGCAATTGCCCTGCAGGTATCCCATCAATCAAAAGGATGTCGTCATCATAGTTCGCCATGACGGTAACTTTTGCAAATCCCGTTGCCTCATTAGGTCTAGAATCTCTTGTAACGACAACACGGTAACTCAACTTGGGCTGTAGTGAGATACTGTAATCAGCGAAAACGACATCCACTTGCTTATTATCACAAATCATTTGAAGTCTTTCAGTGTTGGTGGGTACATATACGGTATATTCCCCAGGCGCCTGGATTGGATCACCTACAATTGGACTCTGGAAGTAGACATCCTTGATTGTAGGAATGTTTACTCTAATCAAAGCACACTCCATCCCTGTTTTGTCAATTCGGGGCGAAGTTCTTGCAGATAAGTCATGCGTTAGTTCCAACATGCTCTTAACTCGAAACTCTTGAGAATAGGAGTTAGCTGCAATTATAAGTAAGAAAAAGAGTACTTCAAGTTTCTTCATGATGATTAGTGTTTATCGTCTTTTAAATGTCAAAATCGCTCAAACTGAAGATTTCGTCTTTAGAAATGCGCTGGGGCGTTTTCCCATCTTTGTTATAGGCATCAGGCTGCCATGTGCGGACATGTATCTGAGGATGCTGTTCGTCTCTGAAATCCCACAAAAGGAAGAGATATCCGTCATCATGGTACGTCTCCGATGTCCAGCCCTGATGCAATGTAACACCATAGAAGTCTTTGTTTACAGGATGACGCATCACCTCAATCTCATCGAAGGTAACCCGAATATAGCGATTACGAGCAAATACCTTTCGCAAATTGTTGAGATACTGAACTTTCGTATACTTTGTGTATTCTATTTTGTCAGGCAATGGAATGCCATCGTTCGACTTGCGCTTTGTTACCTTACCAGTTATGATGAGTGCATCATCGCTAAACACTGCCTCCAAGAAATTAATATCCTTTTGATTGTAGCTGGTTCTGAACTGCTCAACATAATCCAATATCAGTTGACGGCGACGCAAATCTGTTATATCACGATTCGCTTTTACCACATTCATATATAGATTCATGCTTATAGACAGGTAAAAGCTGGTGATATTGCCCTGCTTGTCAAAACTAACGACAGCTTCTTGGTAATCTTCGTCATCGGCAATATCGGAAGGGTTAACTGGTTTGAGCAGCAAAGGGATGTTTCTCACCTGATAACCATTCACAGTACTAATACAATGCTCGACAATCTCTTCATCCATGCATACAAATGGAGAATTCTCCCACAGAGCAGCAAGCGAACCCTGCACATCGGCGGGAATACCCAGTTGCGAGTAATGCATCTGGCGTCCTGCCCGTTGTGCTTCATTCGCCTCTGTAAGAATCTTCGAAATGGCATTCTCCATCTTTTGTTTGACAACATTGTTGTCAATTCCATCTGTCAAAGAGACTTTAACCTGCGCACTCGCCATTGTCGGCAAAGCACAAGCAATAATACATAGCAATTGAAAAAAACGTTTCATATTGATTGTTTTTTATTCTGCAAATTGAAACCATATTACTCCGCAACGGCCGTGATTCTCAATAGAGTCTTCTTTACCCGACCCGAGATTAATAACAATGTTACCATCTTTCTTAAGGTAGGCAATCACATTGCCGTCCTTATTAATCAAAAAAAAGTAGGTTATGCTGAACAGCCTTGTATTGTTATCATACTTGCCATATGCTCTAATAGTACCATCTTTACTTCCTTTGGCAACAAATGCATTGATCTCTGTGAGGTTGCGAATGGCTTGAATTTCCTTTTCGGCGAGTGTAGGAGAGAATGTCGTGGTTGCTAGATTACTTGACATTATATTTAGTGCAGTGTTCCGCTGCGGTGCTACACTGTGTGCAATTATGGGTAATGTATCCATTGTCTTTGAAACAGAGTCGTTGGCAATCGTTACCATTAATATTTCATCCTCGGTGCCAAATGACAATATGTCTGATTTCTTTACATATACAAAAGTCCTATACAGATTGCCTCTTTTTGTCTCTATTTCGGACATATTATTTGCAGCCTTCGCCACATATCCAGTATGAGATCCCTTTGCGTTCTCTTTTAGCCATTGTTCTATTTCGAGAGAAAGCAACTCTTTGGCGTTAGACGAAGCCTCCTCGGTACTATTCAATGAAGTCCCCGTAGCATAAATAAAGTCGAGGCTTTTCTTTATATTGTTTATCCTCTCTTGCTCATTTTGTGAGAACAGACTCGTCGAAACGAACAGACATATAAATAATATTGATAGTGTCCTCATCATATCTTTTTCTTTGGTTTTTTGACATATTGCTGATACAAGTCTTTTATATTCTGCGTCGGAATATAAGCATTCAATGTGGCTTTGATAACACAGTTTGGCTTTTCGATAAAATTATCCGGGATGGTCAGAGACATCATGTGGTTAAACCCCAAGTCTCTGCTATGAGCTATGAGTAAAGCAGACAGCCCATCTTCCCTCTCCTCCTCGACAGCAAAAAAAACATCAAGCTTCATCGTCCGGCAATATTCTAGCCATTGGATCAATTTTATCCTATAGCAATCTTTCTGAAAGCCGTATATGTTTTGTTCTACATAAAGCGTATAGTCCTCAACACTATCAATTATCCCTTGAAAAAGATTTGCCGCAGAATGCCATCTGTCACTGCTGTCATATACTGGATGAAAAGAAGATGTTGAATCAACGCGGGTAAAGTAACATGCATCGTTCATACTTTCCACATAATAGTGTTGTATCGGGGTCGTTGTCCAGCAATTTTTATCAATAGACATTAACCCGTCAATTGGGATGCTTCTTGGTGTAAAATAGTCAAATGATGCAAGCAATCTCGACATTCCTCGTTCAATCTGAACCTTGGGCATACCCAGCAGCAACTCGTACTGCATCGGGAACACCATGCTTAAAATGGTATTCCCTATCGAGTCTAGCCATGTCGCCTGATAGTATTTGTCTTCATAGGTCAAAATATTGAATGTGGTTTGCGGCGTGATACTCGACGCTGACAAAAAATTACCCTCAACGACAGACACCTTGTCATCCTTCATACGCTGCAAAACAGGCTTCCCGGCCTTCGACATGCTGTCTATCTCATAAAGATAACGTTCTAGAAAGTCATAAACAACTGATGGGTACTCTTCTTTAACTTCTGGATCAAACAAGACAAAGGACTGTGCCCATGATGAAGAGTGTATCATCATGGACACTAGCACCATTGCAACAAGTCCCGATCTGGACATAAGAATTATTTTGAGTCGTAACTATCTTCAGACCCCACTCCAATATTTAAGGATTCAACCAATTCGCCAGAAGCATTGTAATGCTTCCCATAAACTAAAAAGCCGTTGAAAAATTCACCAATCACATAGTCTCCAGGGGCCGCAGTACGACCTTTCGGGTCATTTTTATTAATTACCCTACCGGTTGTATATGTTAATCTGCCCTGACCATGAGGATGGCCATTCTTGATGGCTCCCGTATACTTGCCATAGCTTAACGTCAATCCTCCAGTGTTGGAATTGGACTTTGTGACTGTTTTTTTGACAGTTTCTGCTGCCTGTTTGAGACCGTCTTCAACAAGCTTTGCATCTACTTGGCTCAAAGTAGCATCTGTCTGGATTGAATCTGCAATAAGAGTGTCGTTTTCTCCGACATTCAATTCATTATTGATATTGTCCAAATCAGTTTCGACCGCGTTAGAGCCTTTTGGAATGACAATTGCCGCGATTACGCCACCAATAATCACCACTACAGCAGCGATGATTGGAATCAGCTTTTTGTTACGTTTCTTTGGAGGAGGACACTCGCGCAGTTCACTTCCACATTCAGCACATACAAATTCCTTACGCATTGGGATTTGCTGCACTTCTTTACCTTTACATTTCGGGCACTCGTCATTAAGACAGATTCCGTACTTATTTCGTTCATTATTGGAACGTCGAGTTTCTTGTGACATATGTTGTTTGTTTTAAATTATTGGAGGCATTGGAGGCATAGACGTGGTGCCCGGCATAGGAGGCATTGATGGGCCAAAAAGCCCTGCGATTTCGGGAACCTGCCCTGCCGGAATCCAATTAGCCATACCTTGTTGCCAAGCCATGGTTTGTTCTGTTATTTGTTTGTTTTGACTCAATGTTTTGCATGTTTCATAATCATATGGTCCATAGTTCTGTCCCGCTATATGGAAGTACATTTGGACTTGTGGGGCAGATTGCGGCATGGGTGGCATTCCCGATGCGCCATGCATGGGTGGCATAGCGGGTGGAACTGCAACTGTAGGAGGAGCCTGTACCTCATTCTGCATAGCAATCTGTTCCGCATTCTCCACAACAAACAATGACGGCAAATCTTTACCATTGCTTTCGCTATGCAAAAGTATTGCATTGCTTGCATCAGTATTCGGGTTGCCAGTATTCAGGAAACGTTCATATTTCTCCTTGTAGTTGCTCAACCAGCTAATGCATCTCATCGGGAAGCAGTAGGCCACAGTAATAATGGTAAGTTCATCTTTCCTAGGGCTCTTGCGGTTGACCTTAACCGAACATTGCGAGTTCCCTTGGGAGAATGAGTTCATAAAGGCAGCCTCCAATTTGTCGGCAAACGCCTTCAACCCCTCGTTATCGTCAGGCGATGGGATACTGACTAATATGGTCTTCTTGTTTATTGAAGCGGGATTGGTCGGGCTCAGATTACCTTCATTGTTGCGGACATGGAGCTGCATTTGGTCATTGTTCAATTTAAGGAATACTCCGCTTTGTTTGACAATTTCCAAAGCAAACCGTTGAATCTGCTCGTCAGTAGTAAGTTTTTGTTGTAACTGTGTGAGTATATTCAAGCCCAGCACTTTCTTGTCGCTTTCAGCTCGCTCATCATGTTTAGTCTTAACAATCTTCGCCAACTTAAGATCGAATGCTTTGCACACATTGTCCACGGAAATCTCCTGTGCCAGATTGCCAAACGAAGTAAATTCGGTTTGCGGTAGTATGGCTTCACGCAACTGCCTGGCAACATTCGGCATGTCAATTTTATCTATCTTAAGGTCTGCTTCAAAGCCTGCCATCACCTCTTCTTCACTAACTTCGATAATAGCGCCTTTCATATCCTCCAAACCTTTGTTGACCTTGCGCTGGGCTGCAACAAGACGTTCTGTCTCATCAATCGAGTCGTTGATTTTCTGCCCGAACGCAGAAATATCGGCATCAAGTTTTCCAACCTCAACAAAAAGACGTGCAGCCAGTTTCTGTGCAAATCCTAATGCGACAATAGATGTCTTACAAGAAAACAGGTCCGTAAGTATTTCTTGATGATTGCTGAGAGCGTTTGTATCGCCGCCAAAGACTTTTTTGTTCAAGAAACCTTTGTGCGCCCAGTTCGACATATTGTCATCGCGATCATTACAAATGACCTCATACTCCTCATGTTCTTTTTCAAGTTTGCCATCAAGATCTTTTCGGATCTCCGTTACTCGCTCTATCAGAAGCCTACTGACCTTCTGCAACTCAACGATAGAGATGTCGCCCACTTTCCATTTCTCAAATAATTCGTGTTCTATAATTCTGCGAATTTCTTTGGCGATATCAGGAATGGCGCGTTCTTTGCCTTTGTAATATTCCTCAACACCTACTCCGCGGAATTGCTTTGCATAAAAATCGGACATGATATCTTCCAATTCACTTAATGCATTGCTCGCCTGTTTTGCCTCATCAAGATAACCAATAGCTTTATCGTGCCAATAGTCAGAAAATTTGGGGTAATCCTTGTCACTTCCAAGTATCTTTATCTCATATGTAAGATGCTTGGTGTCCAGTTTCCATTTTGCCAGATTGGTGTCGTTAAAATACTCGTCACGATAGTCTTTATTCGCTTCCTCATTGACATATCCAAGGTTCTCCCGCCAGTTATTGTACTTGAACTGGTATAGCACACTCTCGCCAACAGTATATGTGATATGCTTGAGAACTCGCAGTTCGGGATACAGGACACGCTTGATGCCAAAAGAGTTAATCTTCTTTGTTCGAGCAATAGGTATTCGACCATTAGCATCAGCATTTGCACACTCATCATATTCAAGTGCAAAATCATCCATATTCTCAAACGAATAGGCTCGCAACATATCCCCATTTACTTCATCTTCCGAATTAATGAGGAACACTCTCGCATATACATAATCGCTAACAATTTTTGGAAGCTCTGTAAGAGAATTAATCGTTAAGCCATTTTCATTTACATTGCTGTAAAGTGTAAGTCCATCAGCGACACCCTTTACTTTGTCGGAGAAGAGCCGCGCCTCGCGTCCCGCACCAGTAACATCGTGTGGGAAGAAACGATTAGACTGCAAAGCGTTTAATTCATTTAATGCTGCATAACCATTTTGGTAGTATCGGCCTTGATCTATATTGGATTGTGGCAGATTCATCTCTGGAATCATCGCATAGACAGAGATAACAGCTTCAGGGAATGCCTTGCGCGTCTGCACTATGGCATCAATAACAGCTCCAGATCCCGTACCTCCACACAAACCTGCGAAAATATGGAACGTTGTCTTGTTGGCATTGTTTGACACCTTCTCGCATCTGCCGTAAGCATCTTTAAGAGCATTAACATATGCCACTGCATTAGCGGCAAATAGTAGACGTCCTGCACGTCGCTTTTGACCAGCGGCCTGTCCTAGTGAGCCTATAGCTGTCTTCACTGCTGACACATTGTCTACTATGCCTTTTACCGCCGGATAGTTGTTAATATTGTCAAGTATCTTCTCGACATCAACATCCTTAATATAAAGGAACTCATTTTGACGAAATGAGGCATCAAGCCCCATTACCCTAAAATCAGGGCGACCTATGCCCATCATCTCGTCAGTCGAATCGACATACAGCAATGCGACCGGTTGTTTCCTTCTGTCGGATTCTTCTGGGAATTCCTCAAACATACGCATCTTAAATGCCTTGAGGATTTTTCCTCCTGTGCCACCTAGTCCAACAAGGACATGGTTTGTTGTAAGATTGTCCATAAGCAGGTATTTGGATGATTATAAATTACGTCTTGAATGATATCTGGTATTTCGTCTGTCCCTTGACGTTTCTTCAAAGTGGTTACGATTCCGTCGACTGTACCCTGATTCTTTCTCCATAAAAACTATCATAGCCACAATTCCTATAACAAGTGTCAGCAGAATCCAGCCGATACTATTCCATACCGAACGGCGCATAGCCTTGTCTATATTGACAGAGATTATGGCTGGTATATCACCGTAGGTCTTGCCTTCAAAGTCGGACGCACGGAAATACTTGCCATAAGAAGGAATAACACACTTACAGCCTAATGCTATCTGGTTGGCATCCTGGAAGGAAATCACTCCAGTCAAATCGGCATAATCGGTATATCCAGATATTGAACCAATTATCGTACCAACAAGGTCGGCCATCTGTGAACGTCCATCAATAGCCCTTATCAAACCATTAGTCTCAAACGAGAGCACAACCCATAATACCAATGCAACAATCCATGAAACAATACCGTACTTCTTGTTGGTGGCAGACTTAATAAGGAAACCGCAAGTCGCCACTAATAGTAGTGTTATTATAAATCCCCAAACCATATCTGTTTTTTTTATTACCTACCGATTTCCATTATTAGCAATTATATCCTTTTTAGATGGTTCAATAACAACAATCATTCCGACACTTACTTTCTCTTTCAACTCTGTAATATTGGCATTGGTTAGTCGAACACATCCCTCGGTACAGCGTGTACCTATTGATTTTGAATCATGTGTACCGTGTATTCCTATACCACTGTGACCAGGACATTCCAATCGGATAAACCACGGCCCATAAGCTCCTGATATTGTTCCTTTGCCATCATGGAAATCGTGTACCCATTTCGATGCATCCTTTACTTCACTGATATAGAATCTCCCTTCAGGAGTACGCCTATCTCCGGTTTTTTGCTTATTGCCGTAATTCGAACCACAAGCAACTGGAAAGTCTAGAAGAATCTCTCCATTTTTGTCAAACAATTTCAAAGTCATTGTTTCCTTGCTAATACTAATATACTCGGAATTATCTGCAACTAAACATGAATTATTATGGAAATCTTTTGCCATTTGCGCCATCATGGTATTGGTGTGCATTGAAATGGTAAACAGCATACAACAAACAATTGGAAACAGACATTTTTTTAGATTCAAAAAATGTAGAGCGCTGCTGGTGGAAGAATCTTCTTCCATATTGTGATTGTGCATTCTATACAACATTCGTTTCATAGTATATTATTTACATACAATGAAAAAGCGCGGGTCTAAACAGTTTTGCTTATCCCGTTACTTAGGCTCTCGCATCGCCTTCCAACTGAGGATAAGCAATGTCGAAGCCCACGCTGTAGGTCTATTGGCTCTTGCCAACTAGTCCTAACAATATGAAATACTATAGGAATGCTATGTAAATCATACCCATGGACGCCGGTCATCGCGTTATCATGCAGTTGGAGTTCTGAATTTGCGAGATTCAAGTAACCGCAGACTAACGTTTAACTCAACGTCTTTTCATTATGTCTGTCGCCCGCCATTGCCCACGTAGACTCCGACGATTGACGGTGCAAAGATACATACTTTTTTTGAATCCACAAAATTTTTGTGATATTCCACGAGCAACATTGCGTTTTTGTTGTTCAACACATTGCTGCCACCTCAAAGAAAAAAACAACTAACCCACGACTATCTTAGCGCCTTTTCGGCTGCAAAGATACAAAAAGGGTGCGCCACATCGTGACACACCCAAAATACCATTCGCCAAATTATATGCGAATTTAGCGATTCATTCCCCAAATTATATGTAAATTTAGGGATTTGGCCTCTTCTATCGTTGCGAGGCGAGGTGTTATTCCGCCTTTCCTCGGAGTTTTTTTCCAACTGTTTTAACCCCAAAAGAACAAATCCTGCGACCGTAATCAACAAAAAATTATAATATTTTGCTGATTACATTCACAAAATTTAGTATATTTGCAACAAGAAAACAATACAACAAATATGTATATACATCGGATAATAAGTGATTTAGTTGCAAATAAGATGCATTCTGGGAAGGCCATAGTGCTGATTGGGGCTCGACAAGTTGGAAAAACCACCCTCCTGAAGGAATGTCTGCAAGGACAAGAAGATGTGCTATGGATGAATGGTGACAACTTAGAGACTCGTACTCTGATGGAGAACATCACAGTGGAGCGCTATCGCAGTATGTTGGGAAAGAACAGAGTCGTCGTTATCGACGAGGCACAACGCATAGAAGACATCGGATTGAAATGCAAACTGTTGACAGACAATTTCCCCGAAATTCAACTAATCATCACGGGAAGCTCGTCACTTGAAATCGCCAACAAGGTCAACGAGCCGCTGACAGGACGCAAGTGGGAATACCGCCTATTCCCATTGTCGTATGGCGAACTGGCAGCACATTTCGGTGCTATGCAGGAGTGGCAGAAAATGCCGGTTCGCTTGATCTATGGCAGTTACCCCGATGTGGTGTGCAATCCCGGCAGCGAACGAGAGGTCCTGAATAATCTTACAGAAAGCTATCTTTACAAGGATGTTCTAATCTGGGAGCGTATCAAGCGACCTGACAAGGTGGTCCGTTTACTTCAGGCACTGGCATATCAGGTGGGCAGTGAAGTGTCCACCAACGAGCTGAGCAAGATGGTTGAATTAGACCGTTCCACTGTCGAAAAGTACATCAATCTGCTTGAGCAGGCACAGGTCATCTTCCGTCTCGGCGCTTTCAGTCGCAACTTGCGTACCGAGATAAAATCAGGAAGAAAGATATATTTCTACGACAATGGAATCCGCAATGCCCTTATCGGTAACCTTTCCCCCATCGAGATGCGAGCCGACATAGGAGCATTATGGGAGAACTATATGGTCGGCGAGTTGGTGAAGAAGAGGCATTATTCCCTTACCTACGCCAAATCCTATTTCTGGCGCACCACGCAGCAGCAGGAGATTGACTACATTGAGGAGTGCGACGGCAGGATGACAGCATACGAATTCAAATGGAATCCAACGAAGAAGGCTAAAGTCAGCAAAACGTTTATCGGAGCATATCCTGATGTTGAAGTGAAGACAATCACTCGCGACAACTATATGGACTTTCTTTAAGAGGCTCCGAATAGCTGACAAACGGAGACTTGTAGAACACCCGCAATAGGGGGTTATTCCGCCTTTTTTGCGGAGGATTTTACAGCTGGGGCGGAAGCCGTTGCAGTATTCAATCAGTTCCTTGAGTCGTTATACAGGTTTCCTGCGGCACCATGAGGGCCAGCTCGCTGGGGCGGCACTAGCCGTCGGCCTTTTTCAGCTCACAAATATGTGACCCTGTTAATTTGTCATACGTCTGACAGATTGGGTACATTAGGTAAAACTTGCGCCTATTCTCTTCCCTAATATAATTTATAAATAAATTATATTACACCCTCATTTTCAGACCATTCTGTTTGCAATCAAGGCTATACCAAGCCTATGCCATCCCTATACCATCTCTATACCAAGTCTATGGAGACTCCTCTGCACCTCCGCTACACCAACGCTGGAGCGCTGCACATTGGCCGCTGCGTAGCTAGAAGGGGCCGTCAGCCCTTGAACTTCTTTCCGGGGAAGAAGCGGGGCACGCTCTGGCAATAGCGCTCATACTCAGGGTATTTGCCGGCGCTTATCTCTTCGGCCAGAGACGAGCTGCCCTGGAACAGGACCAACAGCAGCAGCGCGCCAATCACACTCCAGTTGAAGACGCCCATGCCGGCACCTATGGAGAAAAGGTAGAAGCACACCCAGATGGCCTGCTCGGCAAAATAGTTGGGATGACGGCTACGGCCCCAAAGGCCTGTGGTGTTGAAGCCTTTGTTATAGGGCGACGGTAGTTCCTCCAGCTTTTTGCCTTTGTCAATCATGGCCCATTTGCGCGTCTGGAAGAGCCACTGCTGCTCGTCGGCGACGGTCTCCCAAACGATAAAGCCAAACATCAGCACGGCGGCAACAACATCCATCGCACCGAATGGGGCGTCGGACCGCATGGCTACCAAGGCCGGAAAGGTTGTCATAAGCACCAAGGCATTCTGGTAGATGGAGATAAAGCCGAGGTCGAAAGCCGCCCATGCCCAGCGTTTCTTGAAGGCGGGACCCGAGCGCACCACGGCCCAGCGGTAGTCCTCGACACCCTCCCAGAACTTGAGGCTGTAGGCTCCTTTGCGGGCGAAGTTGACTGTGAGGCGCATACCCCACAACGTGGCCAGCACGGCCATCACCACCAAGCGGGCGCTCATGCCGCCATTGACGGCAATGACCCACGTGTAGGCTATCGGCAACAGGCTCCAGAGCTTGTCCATCTGGCTGTTGTTGCCGGTGGCCTCGCCCACGATGAAGCAGAAGGCAGCGCTGCACGCAGCAATGATACCCAGTGTCTTGAGTGTCTCCAACTGGGTGGCGTCGAGCGTAGGCCCAACGGCGAAATAAAGTACAGGGCAAACGACGATGGACAGCGCCAACAACGCCGCCATCAAGGGGATATTCATCTTTTTCATAGAGACAGTGACTATCAGTTCATCAAGCGCTTATCGCCCCACTGGTACTGCGGGTAGGCTTTCTTCAGGTCGTTGGCCGAGCCTTCCACGCCACTGCCGCCGCTGGTGGCGAAGACGTTGAGCACCTTGCCGCTGAGGTCGTGGGCCTCGATGAAGGTGTTGACGATAGTGGGGGCGGTGTACCACCACACGGGGAAGCCAATCCAGACGGTGTCGTACTGGGCTATGTTGTCGCACTTGGCGGCGATGGCGGGGCGCGAGGCCTTGTCCTGCATCTCGAGCGTGGAGCGCGAGGTTTTGTCGCGCCAGTCGAGGTCGGCGGCGGTGTATGGCTGCTCGGGGGCAATCTCGAAGAGGTCGGCGTTGAACTCGGTGGCAAGGCGTTCGGCGGCAGCCTTGGTGGTGCCGGTGGCCGAGAAATAAACTACTAAGGTCTTTTTCATATTGTTTGATTGTTTGGATTGATTCTGTGCGCAAGCGCCGAACATCAGGCAGCATGCAATGGTAACTAATGCTATGTGTTTCATAATAACTCTAATAACGCAATATCCGTCGCTTTATTGTGTGGTAAAAAGACCTTCCGCGGTGTTAAATCATCATTTTTGGGTATTGTGGGGTTTCTGGCGCGCAAGTAATTTTGCAGCAGAATTCAAAACAACAATATCGTGGATAAAAAATAATAAAACAATAAATTATGGGACTTTTAAGCAAGATTTTCAGCAATGCCCGCAAGCCGGAAGGCTTCTTCGGACGCATGATGGTGAACGGAATGAACGGTGGCTCGCACGCCCGCATGGCGGAATGGGGGGTGTCGCATGTGGATATCACTAAGAACTGGGATATCCTCGATATAGGATGCGGCGGCGGAGCCAATATCGCTCGTCTGTTGGCTCTGGCACCGGAAGGCAAGGTGCAGGGTATCGACTACTCGCCGGTGTCGGTGAAGAAATCGCAGGAGGTGAACGCCGCCGCCATTGCCGCCGGCCGTTGCAAGGTGCAGGAGGGCAGCGCTGCCGCATTGCCGTATGCCGACGGCGAGTTCGACCTCGTCACCGCCTTCGAGACGGTCTACTTCTGGCCGGGTATAGAGGAGTGCTTCCGCGGCGTGCGCCGTGTTCTCAAGGAGGGCAGACGATTCCTCATCGTCAACGAGGACGACGGCCTCACGGGCAACAACGAGAAGTGGGAGAAGATGATTAAGGGCATGCACACCTACACGCCCGACGAGCTCCGCACCCACCTCATCGCAGTGGGCTTTCACGACATCACAGTCCACCTCGACGACCAGCACCACTGGCTGGCCGTCATCGCAACGAAATAATAACTAAAAAACAACAATAATTATGGAAACAAAAGTATCTAAAGTATCCCTTATCTGGGTAATTATCATGGTCGGCTTTGCTATGCACATGCTGGCCGACATGCTTCCCGCTTTCTGGGGAGCCGACATCGCTATGCCCGACGCCACGGGCGAAGCCCCGACAGGCATGATGCTGTTCATGATCGGTATGGCTTTCTTCGTGCCGATGTGCGGCCTGCTCTGCATGAACTACCGCAGCTGCAAGGCTATGCGCGTCATCAACCTCGTGCTGGCAGCACTTATGATGCTCTTCAACATCTTCCATGCCAGCGAGCTGATTATGGAGTTCAACCCTGTGCAACTGCTCATCCACCCCGTGATGGCCGCCCTGGGCATCTTCCTGTTCGTCTATTCGCTCCGTCTGTTAAAACAAAATGACTAAAGCCATGAAAACAACAATTAAGATCATCCTGATGGCGCTGGCTTATCTTGCCACCTTTATCCTTGGTGCCACAAGCGGCATCATCCACCCTGCATGCTACGCTTATGTCGGCGTTTTGCTGCCGCTGCTGACAGCATTCATATACCTCTACACCTGCACATTCATCCGCAGCTTCGGTGCAGCGACACTCCTCAACAGCTTTATCCTGGTGCTGTTCTTGATTGCCGGCGAGGCAGATGTGGCTTACATCATTGGAACAGTAGTTCTGACAGCAGCAGCCGAGATAATCCGCAAGGTCAACGGCTACGACACGTCGAAAGGCGTGCGCTGGAGCTTCCTGCCCTTCGCCTTCTCGTTCTTCGCCTACACCGCCCATTGGTGGACAGACACGGAAGCTTCGCTGGCCGCCGCCGTCGAGGAGATGCCCGCGGGTTATGACGACTTGATGAATCCGGTTATCGACAACATACCCATGCTGATTGTCGTGCTGGTGCTGACCATTCCCATCGCCATCCTCGCCATGCGTCTGGCCGAGCGAGCCTTGAAGAAGCAGACTGCGTTACTAAAATGAAACCAAAAGACCATCTTCCGTTTTTCGGCATCGGCCCTCTTTATGTCGCGTTGATTGTCGCGCTTACCGCCGTCGGAATGATATTGTCCGCAAAAGGCTATCTCGACAACGGTATCATTCCTGAGTTGAAGATTCCCATGCTTGTTGTGGGAATACTGGTGGCTGCCTTGGGAGCCTTCATCTGGGGTTATGCTTTCTTTTTCGATAAGATTGACGATAGTATCAAGAACAACCGCCTCTACACCGGCGGCATCTACGCATGGGTGCGCAATCCGTTGTATGTGGGATGGATGTTCCTTTGCATCGGGGTCTCTCTCTTCGCAGGGAACCTGTGGCTGCTGTTGCTTCCGTTCATCTTTTGGGCGTTGATGGCTGTGATGATGAAACGCACGGAAGAGAAATGGCTGCACGACCTCTACGGCGAGGAATACGATGCCTACTGCAAGAGGGTGAACCGCACCTGGCCGTGGTTCCCGAGGAAATAGTATATTTTTAAATCACAAGAAAGAGGATAAATCATCATTTCTGGGGATTGTACAGTCGGAATGGTTGTTGTAATTTTGCATCTTGAAAGATGAAACATCTGCAGCGAAATATTACCTCTATCATTCTATTGACCAGCTATTTACCAATGGTAACGCTGTCGTCGTTTCATGTGCATGACGATACAGTTGACGCACAAGACAGCTGCGGCCAGTGTGTCGGACACTTTGAAAACCAGCACCACCATCACGATTGCCCGTATTGCATTTTTCTTAGTCTTAATTATATTGTCCAACAGACATTCCAGATTGTGCCACAGTGGGAACCTGCGACGGAACCGCACCTGACGGATGTCACTATCTTTAGCTGTCGCTATGGAACGTCCCTGTTGCGGGCACCGCCGGTAGCATAATTTTCTTTATATTGCTAGTATTCAAATATTTGATGTGCTGCAAGCAGCAGCGCTTGTGATAATATTGTCTAATCAAAAATAAAAATAAAAAAATGAAATCGCATAAAATCAACGCATTTTTCGGAAGGTATGCGGCCTTCCTCCTAAGGTGGCGATGGGCAGCCATCGCATTGTTTGCCATCGTGCTGGTGGCGTCGTTCCTCGGTATGTCGAAGATGGTGCAGCAAACCTCGTTCGACGACTATTTTATCGAGGGCGACCCGATGTTGGTGAAGACCAACGAGTTCAAGGCAAACTTCGGCAACGACTATTTTGTCGGCATCCTCACCGAGTGTGACAACCACTTCACCAAAGAAAACCTCACGCTCATGCGCGAGTTGGGCGCGGAACTGCTGGATTCGCTCTCGTACGGCGACAAAATTACGTCGCTGGTGGACCTCGAGTTTATGCTAGGCACGGAGGACGGGATGGAGATAGTGCAAATCGTCCCAGACGAGATACCCGAGACCGGATCGCCCGAGATGGAGCAGATCCGGTCTCTTGCTTATAGCAAACCCCATGTGGCGAGAAAGCTCATCTCGCAGGACGGCAAGAACGCTTGGATTCTCGTGAAGCTGCGCGCCTTTCCCTCGGAGGAGGAGTGGAAACAGACGAGCAACGTGTCGCCCGACATCGTGACCGGCGAGGAGGTGACCCGCATAATCACGAAGGAGAAATATGCCTCCCTCCATCCGAAGGCCACGGGCATGCCGTATGTGACGCAGCAGAAATCGGTATACATCGGTCAGGAGATGGGGCGCCTGGTGATGATAGCCGCCATCATCTGCATCTTGGTGATGCTGGTGATGACCCGTTCGCTGCGCGGTATAATTGGTCCTTTTCTGTCTGTGATTGGCGGCATAGTGATTACCTTCGGTATTGCGGGATACACGCAGATGTATGTCGACAGCACGGTGCTGATGATTCCGGCCATCCTGGCCTTCGCCGTAGCTATCGCGTATAACATCCACATCTTCTCCTATTTCAAGCAATGTATGCGCCGGCACGGCAAACGCAAACAGGCCGTCGTCGAGACCGTCAGCGAGATTGGCTGGTCGGTGGTCTTCTGCGGCTTGACCACCGTTATCTCGCTGATGTCGTTCATGGTGATTCCCATCCGCCCGATGAAATGTGTCGGCATGATGAGCTCGCTTACCATCCTCTTCGTGCTCTTCACCACGCTGCTGATGGCTCCCGTGCTGCTCTCGTTCGGCAAGGACAAGAAACCCAAAGCCGGTGTCGACGGTGAGGGCGGCACCCGTCTGGGTCGCGCTATGGAGAAACTCAACGACTTTACCTTCAAGCATTCCAAGCCGATTGTCGCCGTCTTTGCCGTTGTCTGTGTTGCGTTGGGTATAGGACTTTGGAAGATTGAACCCGCTTTCGATATCGAGCGGACTATGGGTAAAGATGTCCCCTATGTGAAAGATGTCCTGACAGTGGGTCACAGCGAGCTGGGTGCCCTCTACTCCTACGACCTCGTGATGGAATTCGAAAACGAGGACGACGCAAAACAACCCGAAAACCTGCGTAAGCTGGAGCAACTGGAGGAACTGGTCGGAACATATTCGCTGACCAAGCGCACCAATTCGATACTCGACATCATCAAAGACCTCAACCAGACGCTCAACGGCAGTGACAAGACCTTCTACCGCATTCCCGACACCGAAGAGGAAGTGGCACAGCTGCTGATGCTCTACGAGAATGCCGGCGGTTCGGAGGCGGAATACTGGATGGACTATGGCTACAAGCACCTGCGCCTGATGGTGGAGATCTCCGACTTCAACTCGGCCGAAGTGGAGCGTGAACTCAATGATATCGCCAAGAAGACAGAAGAGATGTTCCCCGGAGTCACAGTGACCGCCGTGGGCAACATCCCGCAATACACCACCATGATGCAGTATCTGGTACGTGGCCAGATGCAGTCGTTCCTCATCTCGGTGCTTATCATCGCCATCATCCTGATGATAGCCTTCCAGAGCATCCGCGTCGGCCTCATCGGCCTTATTCCCAACCTCATGCCCGCCATTTTCGTGGGTGGATTCATGGGATGGATGGGCATTCCGCTCGACATGATGACCGCCACGCTGATACCGATGATGCTGGGTATGGCCGTCGACGACACTATCCACTTCTTTAACCACTCGAAACTCGAGTTCGACCGCAAGCCCAACTATGCGTTCGCCCTCCGTCGCACTTTCCGTGTTGTGGGTGTGGCTATCGTCACCACCTCCATCATCACCTCTGCCGTCTTCGCCACCTTCGCCACCTCAGCATGCGCCATGTGCATCAATTTCGGTGTGCTTGCTGTCATCGGCATCCTCTCGGCGCTGCTGGCCGACCTCTTCATCACGCCCCTGCTGGTGAAGAAATTCAAAGTATACGGTAAAGAAAAAGAATGTTAAACAACAAAAACAATAACAATCATGAAAAAATATTTATTGGCGGTAGCCATTATTTCAATTTTCAATTTTGAATTCTCATTTTTCAATTCAGCTGAGGCTCAGAATCTGACGGGTCGCGATATCGTCCAGCGAGTCAAGGACCGTCCCGACGGCAACACCCGCTATGCCGAGATGCAGCTCACCCTCGTCAAGAAAAACGGCGACAAGCGCGAGCGCAAGATGAAATCATGGGCTATGGACGAAGGGAAGGACACCAAGAAAATCATGTTCTTCACCTATCCCGGCGATGTGAAAGGCACCGGCTTCCTCACCTGGGACTACGACCAAAGCAGCAAGGAGGATGACAAATGGCTCTACCTGCCGGCTATGAAGAAAACGCGCCGCATCAGCGGAGCCTCCTCCAAGACCGACTACTTCATGGGCACCGACTTTACCTACGACGACATGGGCGGACGCAGCGTGGATGAGGACAAGCACAAGCTGCTGCGTGAAGAGGTGCGCGACGGGCACAAGTGCTGGGTGGTCGAATCCACTCCCGTCGACAGCCGCGAAATCTACAGCCGCAAGGTGAGTTGGATTCGTCAAGATTGCGATGTGGCTGTCTATGTGGAGTTCTACGACAAATTGAACAAGCTTCATCGTGTGATGACTGTTCTCGACGTGAAAAAGATTGATGGATTTTGGACGGTGATGAAGATGGAGATGAAAAACGTGCAAAGCGGACACAGTACGCAGATTGTCGTGAGCAACCCCCAATACGACATCAAGGTCGACAAGAGTATGTTTACGGTGACAAAACTGGAGAAGGGCTTATGAGAACCTCATTGAAAACCATACTTTTGGGAGCGGTGGCCGTGCTGTGCACGGCCCACTCCCTTTCGGCACAGGGGGATATCGACTTTTCCGTCAAAGGATTCCTCGACACCTACCATGCTTTGCGTACCGAAGAGCCCTACGACTGGATGTCGTCTCGCACCCGTGCCCGAGGAGAGTTCCGCCTCGAGAAAGATGACGGCGGAATGTTCGTCTCTGCCAACCTCGTGTACAATGCCCTGCTCAAGGATTTGTCTGGCTTCCAGCTGCGCGAAGCCTACGCCTACTGGGGCAACCCACATTGGGACATCCGTGCCGGCAAGCAGATTATCTCGTGGGGGGTGGCCGACGGTTTGCGGGTCACCGACCTCATCTCGCCGATGGATTACACCGAATTTCTGGCGCAGGACTACGACGACATCCGCGTCCCTGTGGGCGCCTTGCGTGTCCGCTATCTGCACGATGTGTGGAGCCTGGAGGCCGTCGCCGTTCCTGTAGCTGAATTCTTCAAGCTGCCTACCAATTCCGCCAATCCTTGGTCAGTGGGGACGCTCCCTCCCGAAGTCAAGCCTGACCCCTCACTTAAAAACATGGAATACGGCGCAAGGTTCAACTGTTCCTTGTCTGGGGTCGACTTCTCCTTGATGGCGCTGCGCACCTGGAGCAAAATGCCCGAATTGCAGGTCGACCACATAGGCTATCATCGTCTGTCTGTCATTGGTGGCGATGTGTCGGTTCCCTTCGGCAATTTCGTCTTCCGGGGCGAGTTGGCCGACAATATCGACGACCACGGTGAGCATCAGGGAAATGCCCTCGCAGGACTCGACTGGTATCCCGGCAACGACTGGAACCTCTCGGTTCAGTATAACCAGACCTTTGGAGCCGGCGAACAGACCTCGCTCGCTACCCTACGCATCTCCAAAGCCCTGCTGAACAACTCTCTGACGCTCTCCACATTCGCCTACGCCGATGTGAAGGACTTAGGCGTTTTCAACCGTTTCAGCGTCGACTGGGCCGCCACCGATCAGATGCATGTTCTTCTGGGTTATGACCTCTTCTACGCCGAAAAAGGTTTGTTCCTCACCTACGCCCACAACAGCGAAGTCTGGCTGAAACTGAAATACAGCTTCTAAACATCTATTCTTCTCTTTCTGAAAAAAAACAGTATCTTTGCAGCCCGAAAGATGAACCGGTTGTTGCGACATATTGCGTCTATCGTGCTATTGGCCACTTATTTGCCAATGGTTGCTCTGTCGTCGCTGCATGTGCATCATGAGACTGTTGACGTCCACGACGACTGTCAGCAATGTGCTGGACATATAGAAGAGGTTCATCACCACGACCACGACTGTCTGTTTTGCACCTTCCTCGGTCAGAGCTATATTGTGCAGAACGAGGGACAAACTGCAGTTATATTCCCTGCCGCGGAGCGTATCTCCTTGCCGACACAGGCAATGGCGAAGCAGTTCCACCATGGGGTGACTCAGTTGAGGGCTCCGCCGACGACATAGTTTCTTACCTTTACCCTTATTTAGTTTTTCTAGTTTTTCTAGTACTCCTAGAACTGCTAGAGTATCTATCATTTAGCAAAACAGAAATGAAGAAGATAATCATCACAATCATATCATTATTGCCGTTGATGGCTGCGGCGCAAAGCCATCACGACACGATACGCCTGCGCCAAGTAGTGGTGACTGCTACGCAGCACGCCACCACGCGTAGCGAGGCCCCCACAGCGGTGGGTGTGGTCGACAGCAAGCAGATGGAGGCCGTGAGCGCCGTCAACCTCGGGCAGGCCTTGAACTTCAGCACCGGCCTGCGGGTGGAGAACACCTGCCAAAACTGCGGAGCCAACGAGGTGCGCATCAACGGCCTCGGGCAGGCCTACTCACAGATTCTCATCGACAGCCGTCCTGTGAACAGCGCACTGGCGGGTGTCTACCTGCTCGACCAGCTTCCTACAGCCCTGATCGATCGCATCGAGGTGCTGCGAGGCGGCGGCTCGGCTCTCTATGGCAGCAACGCCATCGCCGGAGTCATCAATGTCATCACCCGCGAGCCACACAGTAATAGCGCCAGTGTGGGCAACACCACAATCCTTATCGGTGAACGGAGCTGGGATTTCAGCAACTCGTTCAACGCCTCGGTGGTCACCGACGACCGCCGTGCAGGCATCGCCGTCTTTGGCCACAACCGCAGCAGAGAGCCCTATGACCATAACGGCGACGGCTACTCGGAGACAGGACTCCTCAAAGGTCACATGGTGGGTTTCCGCGGCTACCTGCGCACCACAGACTTCTCGAAACTCAACCTCGAGTACCACAACATCCACGACTTCCGCCGCGGGGGCGACCGTTTCGACCTTCCGTCACCTATGGCGCATATCTCTGAGGGCGGTGAGCACAACATCCACAGTGCCAACCTCAAATGGGATTGGCTGCCCGCCAGCGGCTTGCGCCACGCCTCCTTGTTCGCCTTGATGCAGCATGTCGACCGCCAAAGCTACTACGGTGAGCGCGACGACAGCGAACCGTTCGGTACCGCCTACGGCAACACGCAGGACTTGACGCTCAACTACGGTGCCCTCTACAGCCGTCATTTCGACACCCTGTGGTTCATGCCCGCCGAGTTGACTTTCGGTGCTGAGCACACCCTCGACCGCCTGCAGGACCACACCTTCGGCAGTCCCGACACGCTGCACCAGGACATCGGCATATTGAGCGCCTATCTGCAGAACGAGTGGAAAAATCATAATTGGAGCATCCTTATAGGGGCACGTATGGACAAACACACTATGATTGAAGCGCCGGTGGTGAGCCCACGCCTCAACCTGCGCTACGCCCCCAGCGACCACCTCGCACTCCGCGCCGGCTATGCTTCGGGCTTCCGTGCCCCACAGGTGTATGACGAAGACCTGCATGTGGGTGCGGTGAATGGCGAGCTATACAAGATTACCAACTCTGCAGACCTCCGCATGGAGCGGTCGCACTCACTAACCGGCTCGGCCGACCTCTGCTTCCACCTCGGCAGCCTAGAGGCCGACCTGCTTGTCGAGGGATTCTATACCCGCATCAACGACGCCTTCGTCAATGAACTGCTCTTCGACGACACCACAAGTGGTTACCTCCACTACGAGCGGCGCAACGCCGACGGTGCCGAGGTGATAGGCATAAATGTCGAGATGACCGTTTCGCCTATCGAATTGATGCGTCTGCAACTTGGCGGCACCTGGCAGCGTAGTCTCTATACCGGTCAGGGGAAAGAATGGGACGAAGGCCAGTTTGAACGCCGTATGGAACGCACGCCCGACCTCTACGCCTACCTCACCGGCATCTACACCCCCGTGAAACGCCTGCAACTCACAGTCACCGGCATCTTCACAGGACCTATGCTGGTATACCACAACGTGGCCACCGCCACAAGTACCGAGGTGGAGAAAGTCATCACCGACTCTTTCTTCGACCTATCGCTCAAAGCCGCCTACAGCATCCCATTTGGCGAGAGCACAGAGCTGGAGCTCAGCGTCGGCGTGCAGAACCTCCTCGACAGCTACCAGCGCGATCTTGACAGCGGCCCCGAGCGCGACGCCGCCTACATCTACGGTCCTTCGCTGCCTCGCACCCTTTTCTTTGGTGTCAAACTGAGTATCTAACATATTTTGTGTATCTTTGCAGCGAGATATATGTAACAGTATTAAAAGACAATAATTTGATACAATGAATTTTACCAGCATTATAATCGGAATGCAACTATCCAAGTAGCGCGAACGTGTGGCTAAGGGCTGGTTCCCCCAAAATCCTAAAAGAGACGAGAAATGAATGCTGTAATTATCGGAATACTACTGCCTTTGGTAGGCACAATGCTGGGGTCGGCGTTCGTCTTTTTCATGAAGAAAGACATCCCAGACCGGCTTCAAAAGACACTTCTTGGCTTCGCCAGCGGCGTGATGGTGGCGGCGAGTGTGTGGTCGCTGCTCTTACCGAGTATAGAGATGGCTTCATCTGGCTGCTCCTCTTACGCAGAGGAGTTGTCCGCAGGACTGAGGGGTATCATCCCCGCCGCCATCGGTTTTCTGGTTGGTATTGTGTTCCTGTTGCTGATCGACGAGCTGACTCCCCACCTGCATGTCGGCGCACAAAAGGCCGAAGGCCCCAAATCGCGCCTCTCACGCACCATGATGCTGGCGCTGGCTGTCACCATCCACAACCTGCCCGAAGGTATGGCTGTAGGCGTAGTCTTCGCCGGAGAATCGTATGGACTGTCGCTCAGCGCTGCACTTGCTGTAAGCATCGGCATCGCCCTGCAAAACATTCCAGAAGGTGCTATCATTTCTATGCCTATGCACGCTGAAGGTAATTCACGAGGGAAATCATTCCTTATCGGCACTCTGAGCGGAGTGGTGGAACCAATAGGTTCAGTGGCTATTCTGCTGCTAGCTGGAGCGCTCGGTGTGGCATTGCCCTATCTGCTGGCATTTGCTGCAGGAGCTATGATGTATGTGGTGGTCGAAGAACTCATCCCTGAGACCGCACAAGGCTGCCACACAAACCTTTCCACTATCGGTTTCGCCATCGGATTCGTCTTGATGATGGCAATGGACATCGTGCTGGGATGAAAAATAGTCCTTTCTTACTGCAAAATCACAACCGTACCCTGTATAATATCCATTTGAAATCAATCTTTTTCAAATACTGTATATTACTGATTTCCAATCATCACACTGTATACAGGTTTACATACCCAAAGCTCATTATCGTTACTCTTATTATTAAATTCGTTATAAAAAATACCATTTTCAAAAAAATTAGTATCTTTGCAAATTATTTCAAACAAAAAACAATATGGAAATACTTTCAAACAGAATTCTCAATATGGCCGAGTCGGAGACTCTGGCTATGACCGCCAAAGCACGCGAACTCAAGGCTCAAGGCAAGGATGTCATAAGCCTATCGATTGGCGAACCCGACTTCAACACCCCCGAAACCGTTAAGGAA
>JAEEGJ010004766.1_pt1 | contig 44641 bp, 42 predicted proteins | sample 8958761 | NCBI WGS metagenome assembly JAEEGJ01 (sample SAMN16246546, study PRJNA631951) | gut metagenome | biome: gut microbiome; feature: rumen; material: RS-attached | host: Bos | place: Iran: Karaj | collected 2018-10
GCCGTTGAGTACGCCCTCGTCGAGGTTGTCGAGGAGTTCGACGCCCTCGAAGGGAACGTCTACAATCACCTCGGTGCCGGGTTCGAAGTCGTTGGGGATGGGGAAGTCCTCGTCGAAGATGGTTATGGTCTCCTCATCCTTCACGATGCCGGAGAGCACGTTGGAACGGCGCTCCTTCTTCATCACCTGGATGTCGTCGGGGTCGATGTAGAGCATGACCTCGCTACCCACGGGGTAGGGGTCGTAGTCCTGTATCATCAGCTCGTAGCCCGTGTCGGTATCCACCCACATCTCGTAGTGTACGCCCTTGAAGGTGCAGGAGTTGACGGTGGCTTTGAACTGGCACTTGGCAGGGTCGGTGGTGAAGTAGATGTCTTCCGGGCGGACGACGACGTCTACGGGCACATCCTCGCCGAAACCCTCGTCCACGCAGTCGAATATGTGCTTGATGAAGGCGACCCGGCGGTCTTTGATCATGCGGCCCTTGAGTATGTTGCTCTCGCCGATGAAATCCGCCACGAAGGCGTTCACGGGCTCGTTGTAGATGTCGGTGGGGGTGCCTACCTGCTGGATCTTGCCTTCGTTGATGACGACGATGGTGTCGCTCAGCGTAAGGGCTTCCTCCTGGTCGTGCGTGACGTAGATGAAGGTGATGCCGAGCTTGCGGTGCATCTCTTTCAGCTCTATCTGCATGTCCTTGCGCATCTTGAGGTCCAGGGCGGCGAGAGGCTCATCGAGAAGCAGCACCTTGGGCTGGTTGACGATTGCCCGTGCGATGGCTATACGCTGCTGCTGGCCGCCGGAAAGGGTTTCCACGTCGCGGTCTTCATAATCGCTCATGGCAACCAGCTTGAGTACCTTGCGCACGCGCTTGTCTATCTCCTCCTCCGGGGTCTTCTTCAGCTTGAGGCCGAAGGCGATGTTGTCGTAGACGTCCAGATGGGGGAAGAGGGCGTAGCGCTGGAACACGGTGTTCAGCGGGCGCTCGTGGGGAGGCACGCCGGCGATGTCTTTGCCGTCCAGCAGGATGCTGCCCTCGTCGGGCTGCATGAATCCAGCTATCATGCGCAGCAGGGTGGTCTTGCCGCAGCCGGAGGGTCCGAGAAGGGTCAGGAACTCGCCGCGGCGCACGTAGAGATTGATGTCGTCCAGCACTTTCTTGTCTCCGAAAGACTTGCTGAGGTGCTGGATATTGATGATCCGTTCGTCCTTAGCCATTATTTCAGGGAGAAGTTGAGATAATAGATAGCGCCGATCGTTGCGGCGAACACGTTATCGTCGTGACGGTAGCCCGTGGCGAAATGGAGGCGGAGGGATTCGGTAGGGAACCAGTAGCCGTCCAGGCCCAGGACCAGGTCTTTGTTCTTGCTTTCGAAAGCCATCTCCCCGCCGATGCGGGCGGTGAACTGGAGATTTTCGGTGGGGGCGAAGATGATGGAAGGGATCATGGTGAGTCCGCTGACCATCATCTCGGTTTCATCGCCGATGGCGTTATATGCATCCAGGCCGACGGTGAACTTGTCGTCGAGGGCAAGGCGCTGGCCGAGGGAAACCAGGGGGAAATATTCGCCGGGGGCACTCTGAACGGCATTCACGCTCCAGATATTGGAGAAACCGCCGTATTCGCCGCGCCACTCGAGGGCATAGTTGAAAAGCTTGCTCTTGAAAGGATATTCTCCAAAGGGGGAGGAGGTCATCTGTGCGGAGATCGTAGTGTTCTCCGCCTCGTTGCTCCATTCCAGCTTTGCGCCCCACTGATAGACCTGGAGGTTGTTCCAGAGGCTGGAATTAAGGAAGGAGAATGACTCGACGTCGTATGCGTCGAACTCGAAGCCGCCGAATGTCATGGCCTGCTTGCCGAGCGAAAGGCCGAAACCACCGAATGAAAGCGTGGCATAGCCCCAGTCCATCCAGTTTACATCATCGCTCCTGCCGGTATTCCTGTAGAGAGATTTGATGGCATCACGGTCCAGCTTGCCATTGTCGTCAAGGCCGAAAGAGGCCCAATGGTTGCAGATGCTGAAAGACAGCCAGTCGGTAAGATCACCTTCGAATAGTGAATAGAGAGAAGAATCGCCGAATGTAAAATCGCCATTGTAATTGAGGTCCAACCTCGGAATAACGGACAACCCGACACCCGTGCCGGCGTTGTCAGCCTCTGCCACGCGGACATACTCCTGCGCGGTCCCATGGAGGCAGAACAGCAAGGATGCTGCACAAACAACCAGGAATTTCTTCATTTCTACACATAAAAAGAGTTTAGTTCAACAATGGCGCAAAGGTAAAAAAAATAATCTATTTTTTGTATCTTTGTCCGACACAAAATGCACTATGATCCAAGTCTATTGCAAAAACACCGGCACCACCAAGGCTTTCAGGGAGGGAACCACACTCCTGGACATGCTGCCGGAGTTCGAGTTCGAGAAGCCGTATCCCATTGTATCAGCGAAAGTTAACAATGTTTCCCAGGGGCTGAAGTTCCGCGTCTACAACAGCCGCACCGTGGAGTTCTGCGATGCCACCGCTCCAAGCGGGATGAGGGTGTACATACGTTCCCTCTGTTTCCTGCTCTGCAAGGCCTCCAAAGACGTGTTCCGCGGCAGCAGGATTTCCATCGAGCATCCCATCTCGCACGGCTATTTCTGCGAGCTCCAGAAGCAGGACGGAAAGCCGGTTACCCAGGAGGACGTGGACAAGCTGAAGGCCAAGATGGCGAGCCTGGTGTCGAAGAACCAGCCTTTCCACCGTTTCGAGGCCCCCATCGAGCAGGTGATAGACATAATGCACAAGATAGGGGCGGAAGACAAGGTCAAGCTCCTCGAAACCAGCGGTCAGGTCTACATGGACTACTACGCCCTCGGCAAGACGAAGGATTACTATTACGGCCGCCTTGTGCCTTCCACCGGATATCTAAACAAATGGGATCTGCGCATGTATCACGGGGGGATGCTTCTCATCGGCCCCAGCAAGCATAATCCCAACAAGCTGGCTCCCTACATCGACCAGCCCAAGACCTTCCGCATGTTTTCCGAGAACCACAAGTGGAACGAGATCATGGGCCTGAACACCGTGGGAGACCTGAACAAGAGCCTGCTGGACGGCAACGGAAGCGACCTTATCCAGATAGCCGAAGCCCTTCAGGAGAAGAAGATAGTGAAGATGGCGGAAGAGATCCACAAGCGCTACACCGGGCCCAACAAGGTGCGCCTTGTGCTGATCACAGGCCCGTCGAGCTCAGGTAAGACGACCGTTTCCAAGCGCCTTGCCGTGCAGTTGAAGGCCTGCGGGCTCAGGCCCCTTACCTTCAGTACGGACGATTATTTCGTAGACCGAGAGAAAACCCCTCTGCTTCCCGACGGAAGCCCTGATTTCGACAACTTCGATACCGTAGACCACGATGCCCTGGAGGCCGATCTGATGAAGATTCTGGCAGGGGAGGAGGTGGAAGTGCCCCAATTCAATTTTGTCACCGGAAAACGCGAATACAAGGGTCGCAGATATAAGCTTCAGCCTGGCAACGTGGTGGTGCTGGAAGGCATCCATGCCCTGAATCCGAAGCTCACTGCGAAGATTCCGGAGAAGAAGAAATACCGCATTTTCATTTCGACTCTCACCGGCATCGCGCTCGACGACCACAACTGCATCCCCACGAGCGACAACAGGCTCCTGAGACGCATTGTGCGCGACTACAACAAGGGCGCGTTTACTGCCCGCCAGACCATCAGCCAATGGCCTAAGGTGCGTGCCGCGGAAGACAAGTGGATCTATCCTTACCAGGAGAATGCGGACGTGATGTTCAATTCGGCCTACCTGGTGGAGTTCGCCGTGCTGCGCAACCATGCGGAGCCCATCCTGGGCAGCGTGCCAAAAAACTGCCCCGAGTATGCCGAGGCGCACCGTCTGCTGAAGTTCATCCACTACTTCGTGCCGGTGCCGGACAACGAAATTCCGCCAACGTCGCTGCTGCGCGAATTCGTCGGCGGAAGCTCGTTCAAGTATTAGATTTTACTCCCTTTCTGCGAGGCGCTTTTCTGCGAGCGCCTCGAATTTCGTACCCGGGCGACCGTAGTTGCAGTAGGGGTGGATGCTGATGCCTCCGCGGGGCGTGAAGAAGCCCGTGACCTCGATGAAGCGGGGATCCATCAGCCGGATAAGATCCTTCATGATAATGTTCACGCAGTCTTCGTGGAAGGCTCCGTGATTGCGGAAACTGAAGAGATAGAGCTTGAGGCTCTTGCTCTCGACCATGCGCACGTCCGGGATGTAGCTGATGCGGATCTCAGCGAAGTCCGGCTGTCCGGTGATGGGGCAGAGACTGGTGAATTCGGGGCAGTTGAAACGCACCCAGTAGTCGTTTTCCTGATGGCGGTTCTCGAAAGCCTCGAGCACCGAGGGATCGTAATTCGCCTTGTATTCGGTTTTCTTTCCGAGGGCCTGCAGGCCTTCATCTTTACGTGAGTCCATATTATTGAATGTCAGACAGTTTAAATGGATTATAGGAGATGCCTTCGTCGTAGATGTCGGTGCCTTCGCTCGCCTTGACCCTGCGTACGACCAGGGCTGTTACTGGCAGGATGACTATCTCGTAGAGCACCTTGAAACTGACCTGGAAAAGCATCATGGTGGCGAGCACCTTGACAGGGGTTCCGAAGAATGCGATGGGCATGAAAATGAGGGAGTCCAGAAGCTCTCCTGCAACCGAGGAAAGGATGGCGCGGGAGCCGAATCGGCGGCCCTTGTCGGCCACTTTCATCTTACTGAGCACCAAGGAGTTGAGCGTGGAGCCCGCAAGGAAAGCTATAAGCGAGGCGAAGGCCACGCGGGGAGCCATCCGGAACATGTAGTCGAAGTGCTCTCCGCCGTCCCAGAATGAGGCGGAGGGGAGCCATACCACGAGCTGCCCGAAGAGTACAACCAGAAGGTTGGCCGCGAAGGCCGTCCAGATGACCAGGCGGGCCTTCCTGTAGCCCCAGACCTCGGTGAGGCAGTCGTTCAGGATGTAGGATATGGGGAAAATGATCACCGCACCGGGAAGATTGATCTCCCAGCCGAGGTGGAACACTTTGGTTGCGAATAAATTGGATGTGATGAGGCAGACGGTGAACGCCACTGCCATCAGCAGGAATGTAGTCGAGTACTTTTCTTTCATTTTTGCAGTTTTTATAGTGGTACCTGTTACACTTGTTTCTCACGAAACTCGCCGCAAAGATACAACTTTTTTTATTACATTTGTCTTTGACAAGAAAACCACGCATATCATGACCGATTTCCACTACTTCACCCCGACCGAAATCGTATTCGGCAAATCTTCCGAGGAACAGCTCCCGAGCCTTCTGGGCAAGCACGGAGCGAATAAGGTGCTCCTGCATTACGGCGGAGGCAGCGCAGAGCGCAGCGGCCTTCTGCTGAAGATACGCACTATGCTGGATGTGGCGGGCATCCCCTTCGTGGAACTCGGGGGAGTAGTACCGAATCCCCGCCTGTCGCTGGTATATAAGGGTATATCGCTGTGCAAGGCAGAAGGGGTGGATTTCATCCTCGCCGTGGGCGGCGGCAGCGTGATCGATTCTTCCAAGGGAATCGGCTACGGACTGGCCTACAACGGCGATGTGTGGGATTTCTTCGATGCAAAGGCGAAGCCTGCTGGGGCGGTTCCGGTAGGGGTGGTGCTGACCATACCCGCATCGGGGAGCGAGATGTCCGACAGCACGGTTCTTACCAACGACGAACTTGAACTCAAGCGTGGCTGTAACAGCGATTTCTGCCGGCCGAAGTTTGCCATTATGAATCCGGAACGCACCTACACCCTGCCTGCATTCCAGACCGCCTGCGGAGTCACCGACATCCTGATGCACACCCTGGAACGGTATTTCTCCAAGACTCACATGGACATTACCGACGCCATCGCCGAGGGGCTTCTTAGGACAGTGATGGATGCCGGCCGGAAGGTGCTGGAAGATCCTTTCAACTATGAACTCCGCGCCACCATAATGTGGGCGGGAAGCCTCTCGCACAACGGCCTGACCGGTTGCGGCGGGGTGTCCGATTTCGGCACACACCGCCTTGAGCATGAACTCAGCACTATGTACGGGGTTGCCCACGGGGCAGGCCTGGCGGCCCTCTGGTGCAGTTGGGCGAAGTATGTGATGGCGGAAGACCCTTCCCGTTTCGAGTCTTTCTCCCGGAACGTGCTGGGCGGGAAAGAGCCTCTTGGCACAATGACGGACTTCTTCCACAGCATAGGCATGCCTGCATCTATCCCCGAACTCATAGGCCGTCAGGCGACTCAAGAGGAGATTGAGACCATGGCCCTTCGCTGCAGCCGCGGAGGAGACTTTAAAGTGGGGAATTTCAAAGTTTTAGGCAAAAAAGAAATGCTGGAAATATATAAGCTGGCGAATGAATGAATTTTTTATTAAATTTGCGAAGTTAAAGAGCTAAAAATTATTAATTCTACCAATATGAAAAAAGTTCTCTTTGTAGCAGCAATGCTGCTCACTTTCTCCGCCGGAGCACAGACTCTCGGTGAACAGATGCTCACTCAGGCACAGAAGGGCCTGGAAGAGGCACAGGCAAGGTACACAGAGCAGACTGCCATCAGCGAAAAGCAGATTGCAGCCAGCCAGAAAACCATCAACGAGCTCAAGCTTGTCCTTGCAAAAGACCAGGCTACTCTCGATCAGGCCAATGCCACCATCAAGGCAAAGAATGCCGTGAAGAAGACCAAGAAAGACACCTACAACGCACAGAAGAAAGCTTTCAAGGCCGACAAGACCGTCACTGCCGACGAGCAGTATCAGCTTTCCCTCATCGAGGGCGAAGTCAATGCAATTGATTCCGAGATCAAGTCCGACAAGGCTGCTGCCAAGAAACTGCAGGAGATTGTCAACCGCGACAAGGAACTCATCAAGAGCGAAGAGAACAAGATCGCTGACAGCAAGAACGCAGTAAAGGCCTCCAAGAGCGAAGTTGCATCTGCAAAGAAGATGATCGCCGCTGCCGAGAAGCAGATCAAGGCCGAAGCCAAGACTGCTGCCGCATCAGCAAAAGCTGCTACCAACCACGAGACTGCTACCGAGATTCCTGAACCCGCAGAGAATCCGAACATCGCTCCTGTTGCTGCACCCGAACCGGTTGCAATGCCTGAGGAGCCCGTAGTTGCTCCCGAGGCTCCCGTGGTGCCGGAACCCGTAGTTGTTCCTGAACCCGTTGCAGAGCCTGTGGCCGAGCCCGTCGCTCCTGCAGTAGAGCCTGCAGCACCCGCTGTGGAACCTGTTGCTCCCGTCGTAGAGCCCGTTGCAGCATAAAAGACCAAAGATTTCGATTGTCGGTGCCGGTGCCGCCGGTTGCTTCTGCGCTGCGCAGTTGCACGAGGCTCTCCCCGGTGCCGACATTCGTATTCTGGAAGCAGGTCCCAAACCGTTAGCCAAACTGGCCCTTACCGGTGGCGGACGCTGCAATATAACCAACACATTCGAATCTGTCCGGACTCTGGATGAAGTTTATCCGCGTGGCGCAATCCTCATGAAGAGGGCGCTCGCGGATTTTTCGTGGCAAGATACCCTGGCTTGGTTCGAGCGAAGGGGAGTCCGGTTCGTGACAGAAGAGCTCGGGCGGGTTTTCCCTGCATCGCAGGATGCCGGGGAAATAGTCCGCGTGCTTCTGAAAGCGCTGGAAGGGGTGTCGATAGAATGCGGAAACCGCATCACGGCGCTTCCTGAGGCCGATTACGTTGTTGTGACAACGGGCGGTGCCGCAGGCATGGAAATCCTCGGGAATCTCCCTGTAGAGACTGTGCCGTCTGTGCCATCTCTCTTTTCATTCAATATAAGTGACACCCCGCAGGGCGGCCGCAGCGCGATCACGGCTCTGATGGGCATGAGCCAGGATGTGACACTCTGCATTCCAGGCACTAAACTTCGCTCGGATGGAGCCCTGCTGATAACCGACTGGGGTTTCAGCGGTCCGGCTGCCCTCAGGCTATCCGCCTACGGGGCAAGGTATCTTGCAGAGCACGGATATGCGTCTCCCCTCAGCGTCCGCTGGATTGCCGGAAGCGAAACCGAGACAGCCTCGGCACTTGCCGGGCTCAAGGCAGCCAATCCAAAGAAACTTGTACGCTCAGTGCATCCGGAAGGGATGCAGGCACGCCTGTGGGAACATATCATCGCCCGCAGCGGCCTACGTGTCGATATTACCTGGGGCGAACTTGGCAGCAAAGGTCTTAACCGTCTGGTGCAGACCATTCTGTGCGATACCTATTACATTCATGGAAAGACACGTTTCCGCGACGAATTCGTTACCTGCGGTGGTGTGAGCCTTTCTTCTATAAACGCAAAAACTCTTGAGTGCAAACAGCATCCGGGCCTGTATTTTGCAGGCGAAGTGCTGGACGTAGACGCAGTGACCGGCGGGTTCAACCTGCAGGCAGCATGGTCTACGGCACATTTGGCAGCAAAGTCAATAATTAGCAGTTATGATACGCAAAATCTCTGATTCAATTATCTACATCGGAACCGATGATTTCTCCGATCCTTTGTTCGAAGGCCAGTATGCCCTGCCTGACGGAATGGCATACAATTCATATTTGATCCGGGACGAGAAGATCGCGATCATGGATTCCACCGATTCCCGTACCAGCGCGGCCTGGAGGGAGAATCTCCTCGAGGCCCTCGCTGGAGCGGAACCGGATTTCTTCGTGCTGCATCATCTGGAACCCGACCATTCCTACGAACTGGCCTGGGTGCTGGAGAAGTATCCTGCCATCAAACTCGTAGCTACTGCCAAACTGATCTCGATGGTTCCCCAGTTCTTCCCGGAAATCAACCTTGAAGGCCGCACAGTGGTGGTTAAAGAGGGAGATGTGCTGGAACTTGGAAAGCATTGCCTGCAGTTCTTCATGGCCCCGATGGTACACTGGCCGGAGGTTATGGTGAGCTACGAGAAAGCAGAAAAGATCCTTTTCTCCGCCGATGCTTTCGGCAAGTTCGGCGCCCTCAGCCGCTGCGGCTTCGATTCCAGCGAAGATGACGACTGGGCATGCGAAGCTCGCAGGTATTATTTCAATATAGTAGGGAAGTACGGTGGCCCCGTGCAGACCCTGCTGAAGAAGCTGTCCGCTGTGGAGATCTCCACCATCTGCCCCCTGCACGGCCCTGTGCTGAAGGATAATCTCAGTGACTATCTTCGCCTCTACGATATCTGGAGCAGCTATGGCGTTGAGACTGAAGGGGTTTTCATAGCCTGTGCATCCATCCACGGGAATACCCTTAAGGTGGCGGAGAAGCTGGCAGAAATGCTGCAGGAGAAAGGCGTGAAGGTGGCGTTCAACGACCTCACCCGGGATGATTCCGCCGAGGCCATCGAAGATGCCTTCCGCTACGGCACCCTGGTGCTGGCCGCATCTTCCTACGACGCCGGTCTCTTCCCTCCGGCTGCCGAGTTTATCGCACATCTTCAGGACAAGAGCTGGCAGAACCGCCGCGTCGGCCTGATTGAGAACGGTTCATGGGCACCCTCGGCCGGACGCGTGATGAAGGAGAAGTTCTCCGCTATGAAGAATGTGACAGTTCTTGAGCCGCTTGTAACCATCCGCAGCGCAATGAAGGACAGTGACATGCCCGCACTGGAAGCCCTCTGCGAAGCGCTCCTGAGCTAGATTTCCTTGATTTCGCAGTCGGCCGGAGGCAGGATGTTTCCGTCGATTGTTACAGACCCTATCTTTCCCCGCACGAGTATCTTGCCGCTGCGGGGATTCTTTATGTTTGTGATGTCGCCGATGACGGTGGCGTCCAGCACCGTGTCCTCGAAGCAACGGTCGCTGGCGGCATCGAAGGTGCAGTCTTCGAGAATCAGGCCGTCTACATAGCAGAGAGGCTGCTCCCCGGCAATGTGGCAGCGGACCAGTTTCAGGTTCTTAGAGTGCCATCCGAGGTATTCGCCGTCGAGGATGCTGTCGTATATGGTGACGTTCTCAGTCTCCCAAAAGGCGTCTTTGGTAACTATCTTCGCGTTGCGTATGACTGCGTCCTTCACATACTGGAAAACATATTTGGAATCGGATTCCAGGCCGTCCACGTCGATATTCTTGCAGAACATGAAAGGGTAGGTCCCCTCATGCAGGGTGACGTTACGGACCTTGAGCCCGTCCACGCGCCAGAAGGTTTCGTCGGCATCGTTTATTTTGACATTCTCTAGGCTCAGATTGCTCATTTCGCGGAAAAACTTGGGACCGTCTATGACGCAGTCCTTCATGACCATGTCGTTGCTGTACCAGACTGCAGAACGGGAGCCGGCGGCAAAGTAGCAATCCGTTATGACAGAGCCATCTACGTGCCACCAGGGATACTTGCCGTAGAACTTGCAACCGTCCGCCTCCATGTTGCGGCAGAACTTGATTCCCGACTCGCCGTCGACTATGGTAATGTTCTCCAGACGGGTATCTTTAACGGCAAACAAAGGTCTCTCTCCGCCGAATATCTTATCTTTGATTAAATTCATTATATTTGTATGATATAAAGTAATCTTTTTACTGCAAATATTAAACCAAGCCGCCATGATTCTTAGCATTCTGGATACGGACCTCTACAAGTTCTCCACGTCCAACGCTTATTTTCACCTTTATCCGCTTGCGGAAGGCACTTTCAAGTTCAACGACAGGGCGAAAGAGGTTTACGATGACTCATTCCTTTCCGAACTTAAGAAAGAGTTCGCCGAATTGGAGAAACTCAGCCTGACGGACGAAGAGTTCTCATACGTCACGTCAAAAGTGCGTTATATAAACCACAATTATTGGGAATGGCTGCGCGGGTTCCGTTTCGAGGCAGGGAAAATCGATGCCAGACTCGATGCGGAAGGGCATCTGCAGATAGAAGTAACGGATTTCCTGTATAAGGTTACCCTTTACGAAGTGCCTATTCTTGCAATCGTGGCGGAACTGCGCAACAAGGTCCGCGGCAACAAGGTGGATACGGCGAAGGCCCTGGCAATACTCGATGCCAAGCTGGAGATGGCAAACGAGCACGGACTCCTCTTCTCCGAATTCGGCACGCGCAGGCGCTTCTCTTCCGACCTTCACGATGCCATCGTGGCAGAACTGAAGGAGAAATGCCCCAAATACTGTGCGGGCACGTCCAACGTGTACTTGGCCATGAAGTACGACATGACCCCGATAGGGACTTTCCCTCATGAATGGGTGATGTTCCACAGTGGCGTATTCGGCTACAAGAGAGCGAATTACCTGTCGCTGGAAGACTGGATCAAGGTATATGACGGAGCCCTCGGTACCGCCCTTATCGACACTTTCACCACCAGGTCTTTCCTCCGCACCCTCACCATGAAACAGGCCAAGCTGCTGGACGGCTTCCGCCAGGATTCCGGCGACGAGAAGGTGGTCGGGGATGCAATCATCGCACGCCTGAAGGAATTCGGAATAGACCCTGCCACCAAGGTGATAGTCTTCAGCAATGCCCTGAATTTCCCGAAATACAAGGAAGTCGCCGACTATTTCCGTGGAAAGGTGAAAGTGAGTGCCGGCATAGGCACCAATATCACCTGCGATCCGGGAATTCCCGGCTACAAGGCCGCCAACATAGTGATGAAGCTAAGCCGCTGCCGCATGAGCGCAAAGGACCCGTGGGAGAAGGTTATCAAGATATCAGACGACCTTGGCAAGCACATGGGCGACGACCGCGAATTCGACATAGCATCCTACGAACTCCATATTGACTGATGAAAAGGCTGCTGGCGTGCATATTCCTGACCCTGGGACTCGCGGAAAGCGCTTTCTGCGGCGTCCCGATCACGACGGCATTCCACGAGAACGTCAACATCCCCATAAAGGATTACATGGCGGACCTGCGGCAGGGCAATTACTGCCATGTCGACGATTACATTCAATATCTTCCGCTCGCTGGCACGATGCTGCTTTGCAGCGACAAGGATTACAGGGAGGGATGGCAGGACAAGCTCGTGATGGGTGCCACCGGAATGGCAATAATGGGCATTATGGTCAATTCCCTGAAGTATACGGTCTGCGAGATGCGTCCGGACGGCAGCCGCCGAAACTCTTTCCCATCCGGCCACACGGCCACGGCCTTCGTGGGTGCGGAACTCGTGCGCATCGAATACGGATGGGGGTGGGGAGCTGCTGCATACACGGTAGCCGCCGCAACCGGATTCCTGAGAATGTACAATGAAAGGCACTGGTTCCACGATGTGGTTGCCGGTGCAGGGATAGGTATCCTCAGTGCCAGAATGGCATTCTGGCTGCTCCCATGGGAGCAACGGCAGCTGGGAAAGATCAGTTTTCTGCCGTATTTCGCGCCCTTTGCAGATGGGCAGACAGCCGCGGGTCTGGCATTTAATTTCAGGTTTTGAACATGAAAAGAATACTATATATCGTTTCTATCGTCAGCGTGCTGGCCTCCTGTGGCCGGAAAGATGATTACACCGCCTATGCAGCCGGTTCCACCGCGGAGGTGACCGTCTTCGAATCGCCCGGTAAGGGGGAGATAGTGCCTGCAGAGCCCGTTGCAAGGGGTTCCGCCATAGTCGTTACATCAGATAAGACCATCAAGCAGGGAGGAGTGAAGTATCTCCCGGCAAAGATAGGGAAGAGGAAAATATACATTCCTGAGGATGCCCTGGCGTCATCTCCGGAAGAGTGCGTACAGGAGAAGGAGCTTTTCGTACAGACAGCCGCCTCGATGATAGACGACACCCTTCATTCCCATATCTGCGATTTCGCAAAGAAGGGGCGTAAACTGGAGGTCCTGGGCTACGATAATCTACTGCCGGACGGAAGCGTGCGCCGATACAAGGTGAAACACGGCAACGATGGAGCATGGATATTCGGCAAATACACCGTGCTTACCGCAGAAGAGGCTGCGGAGCGTTACTCAGAATTCGACGAGGCACACAAGGCGGTCAAGAACTCATTCAAGGGCGGGGAAGCCATAGGATGCGAATTCAGGCCCTATGAGAAGCCGGTTTTCCCCGACAATCCCATGCCGAATCCTGTGAATGCCTTCTATCTGACCATATCGCCCGCAGGGCTAAAGAACATAGACTCCTTCATCGCTTTGGCCGACAGCACCAACATAAACGCCTTCGTGATCGACATCAAGGACAATGAATGCCCGGGATACATGGCGGAGGCCATGGAGAAATATTCTCCCACGAACTACAAGTGGGCCGGAAGCAACAAGGAGGCCCTCTACAAGGAAGCCATCGACAAGCTTCATGCAAAGGGATACTGGGTGATCGGCCGAATCACCTGTTTCAAGGACAGTTACTACGCCAAGGACCATCCTTCATCCTCCATCTGCGAGAAGGCCACGGGCCAGCCTTTCCTGCACAACAAGAGCTACTGGCCCAGCGCGTACAGCAGGGACGTTTGGCAATTCAACGTGGAGCTCGCCAAGGAATCCGTGCGCAAGTTCGGCCTGAACGAGGTTAACTTCGACTACGTGCGCTTCCCGGACAAGATGATAAGCATAGATGCCCAGATGGATTACCGCAACCGCTACGGCGAGAGCAAGGTGCAGGCCATCCAGAACTTCGTGCGCTATGCCTGCGACGAGCTTCATTCGCTCGGCGTATATGTCTCGATAGACGTGTTCGGAGAGTCCGCGAATCCCGGCTACACGACGGCCTACGGCCAATACTGGCCCGCCATCTCCACGGTTGCGGACGTGATCTGCGCAATGCCTTATCCCGACCACTTCGCCGACCATTACTATGGCATATCCAAGCCCTGGAACCATCCCTACGAGATCCTGAAGGCCTGGGGCAAGCGCGTGCAGGGCCGACAGGCCGTAACCGCATCCCCTGCGGTCGTGCGCACGTGGATACAGGCCTACCATGTGATGCGCTGGGTGGATCCTCATGGAATCGACAACAACTCCAATTTCATAGAACGCGAGATCCGCGGACTCTACGACGCCGGCCTCACGGGCGGCTACAGCACATGGCTGGCATCCGGCAACATAGCCGTCTACCGCTCTCAGAAGGATGCCTATGCCCTGGATTATCCTTCCCTTCCTCCAATCGACAGCCTTAATACTTTCATCAACCCCAACTAATGAAAAGAGCCCTCATCACCCTCGCATTCCTGCCGCTTCTGGCCTGCTGCGGCAAAGACAAGAGTATCGACAACACGGCTGACAAGGTATTCGGCCTTGCCGCACATCAGCTAGAGCTGCTGGACACGTATCTGTCCGATGGCGAAATGCCGCGCAGTGTCGAGAATGGCAGGCTGGCCACCAGGAACATAGAATGGTGGTGCAGCGGTTTCTATCCCGGAAGTCTTTGCCTTACAGCTATTTATACAGGTGACGAGGAAGTGGCTGTCCTTGCCGACAAATACACCCACTGTCTGGATTCGCTGCTGAACTATCCTATCAGCCACGACGTGGGATTCATGCTGAACTGCAGTTTCGGAAACCACCTCCTTCTGAGGGGGGATGCATCCGATTCCCTGATCCTCAGGAAGGGTGCGACCGCCCTGGCCGGGCGTTTTTCTCCCGTTACCGGCACAACCCGAAGCTGGGACCACGGTAAGTGGAAATGGCCGGTCATAATTGACAATATGATGAACCTGGAACTTCTGATGCGGTTCGGCACAGAAGAAGAAAGGCAAATGGCCATCTCCCATGCGAACAAGACCATCCAGAACCATTTCAGGCCGGATTACACCACCTGGCACGTGCTGGATTACGACCCTGAAACCGGGGAAGTGCTCAGCAAGCAGACCCATCAGGGGCTGTCGGATGATTCCGCATGGGCACGCGGGCAGGCATGGGGCCTCTATGGCTTTACCATGATGGCGGAGCAGTGCGCTGAGAAAGGCTACAAGGATGCCTCCGGGCGTTACCTGAAGCAGGCAAAGCATATAGCGCAGATGCTGCTCTCCAGGCTCCCTTCCGATGGCATTCCCGTCTGGGACCTAGATGCACCGGCGACCGACCCCAGGGACGCATCGGCCGCTGCAATCATGGCGTCCGCATTCATCGAACTGAGCAAACTGACCTGCGGCTGCTTTTCGCACCGCTGCCTGAAAATGGCCGAGACCCAGCTCCGGACCCTTGCCTCGGACGAGTATCTTTCGAAAGAGGATGAGAACTTCGGTTTCCTGATAAAACATTGCGTGGGCAATCTGCCCGGAAACAGCGAGGTGGACGTGCCCCTGACTTATGCAGACTATTATTTCCTCGAGGCGCTGATACGTCATAAGAACCTATGAGAAAAACGGCCCTGACCATACTGCTGGCCTTATCTGCCATCGTTTCCAGTGCCTATCCCAGGCCCTGCGGACATCCGCGTCTACTTCTGCATGAAGGAGAGGAAGCGCAGATACGGGCCGCTATCGCATCCCAGCCCGTAATGGCATCGGCCGACAGCGCCCTGATGGCCTATTGCGACGAAGTGCTTGCACTCCCGCCACACGAGAAAAAGATGGCCGGTTTCCGCATCTACAAGATGCAGGAGCCGCTAAGGCGAATCTTCGCCCTGGCATATGCCTACCGTGTGCACGGTGACCGAAAGTATGCCGATAGGGCCATACGGGAGATGATAACGGTTGCCGACTACGATAACTGGAATCCGGGGCACTATCTGGACGTGGCGGAAATCACCATGGGGATGGCAATAGGCTACGACTGGCTATATGATGTGCTGACTCCTGCCGAACGCGGAACCGTGGCGGCGGCCATCAAAAAACACGGTTTCGATTCATCCTACGATGACAAATCCGCGTGGTTTTACACCGCTTTCCAGAACTGGAACCAGGTGTGCAATGCTGGGCTGGTTTACGGGGCCATAGCCCTCTGGGACGAGTGTCACGTCGATGCCGTGAACATGCTGGACAACTGTTTCGGCAGCAATTATCTCACCCTGCAGGAAGGGTATTCCGAAGAGGGTGCATACGCCGAAGGATATGGCTACTGGGGTTACGGCAGCGCCTTCCAGATCATGCTGGTGGCTGCGCTGGAGAGCGCATTCGGAAGCGACCTGGGCCTGATGGACGGTTATGATAAATTCTACCGCAGCGGGCGTTTCATGCAGATGATGAACAGGCCCACCGGGCTTTGCTTCAACTATGCCGACAGCGGCCGTAAGGCATCCGCAGAGCACATCCTTGCATGGCTGGCGAAGAAGACGGGGGATTATTCGCTTCTGTACCTCGAATTGGAGAAACTGAAGAAGAACCACTTCTCCGACATGGACATGCAGCGTCTGCTTCCATTCTTCCTTATCTGCGGCAGGGACATAGACTTCAGCAATATCCCGGAGCCGTCAGAGAACGTTTACGTCGCCGGCGGGCTTACTCCTCTGTATATCTATCGCAGCGGATGGAACAGCCCGAATGACGTTTATCTGGGGGTGAAGGCCGGCCTGGCCTCATCCAACCATTCCCATAGCGATACCGGCTCATTCATATTCGACGCCGACGGGGTAACCTGGGCGGACGACCTTGGAGCACAGAATTATCTTTCCCTCGAATCGAAGGGGGTGAGTCTGTGGAACCGTTGGCAGAACAGTGGGCGCTACGACGTGTTCCGCATCAGTCCTTTCACTCACAACATCATCACCGTGAACGGCCACAAACCGGACGTTTACCAGTATGTCGATTTCAAACAAGTTTACGACAAGTTCTGCAAGGGCGTGGTGATGAATCTGAAGATGCCTTACTGGGAAGACCTGAAGGCATATGAGCGCCATGTCTGGCTGGAAGGGGAGAAAGATCCAACCCTGGTCGTGATGGAAGATTTGAAGGCAGGGGATAACCCCGCAGAGGTAAGATGGAACATGTGTACGATGGCGGATGCGGAGATTGTCGGTCCCCAGACCATCAGACTGAGCAGGAACGGCCATGTGAGGCTCCTCGTCATGGACGGCCCCAAGAAAGGAGAAGCGGCGGTCTGGTCCGCACAGCCGCAGACGGACTATGATTATCCCAATCCGGACAATGTACTCGTCGGTTTCACCTTCACTTTGAATGCCAACGAAAGGACCATCGTGCGGATCAGACTTATGAAAGAAAAATGAATTCATATTCAGATAAAGAAACAGAATTGTTTGCAAGAACATCCCTGCTGCTGGGGCCTGAACTGATGGAGAGAATATCCTCCGTCAGGGTCATCATCTTCGGAATAGGAGGAGTGGGCAGCTGGTGTGCGGAATCTCTCGTGCGTTCCGGCATCAGGCACCTCACGATAGTGGATGCCGACACCATCAGCGCCAGCAATGTGAACCGGCAACTGATGGCTACGTCCGGCAACGTCGGGCAGGTGAAGACGGACGTGATGAAGGCCCGCCTGCTGGAAATCAATCCTGATGCAGAAATTACCGCAATCAACGCTGTCTACACGGCAGAAACGGCAGGGGAGTTCGCTCTGGACGACTATGACTATGTGCTGGACTGCATCGATTCGCTGAAGGACAAGATGACGCTTATATACAACGCATCGGCCTCCGGGGCCACTTTCTTCTCTTCCATGGGCTCCGCCCTCAAGGTGGATCCTACGAAGATTCGCGTGGCCGAATTCTGGAAGGTGCGCGGATGCCCGCTGGGCTCGATGCTGCGTAAGCGGCTGAGACAGAGGGATATGCTTCCAGCTAAGGAATTCCTCTGCGTCTACGACGAAGAGGTGCTGCCTAACCGGGGAGCGGCCCCGTCGCCGGAAGAAGATCCGGGCCTTTTCAAGAAAGCGCAGACAAACGGTACGCTTGCCCATATTACAGGTATATTCGGCCTCACCATGGCGGGGCTGGTCATTCAAGACATAATCAAATGATGGAAAATACAGGAAAAGAACGGATACTGGAGATAATCAGCAGGCAGAAGGAGTTCTATCGCAGCGGTGCCACGAGGGACATTGCGTTCCGGAAAAGCATGCTTCGCAGGATGCGGGAAGGCCTGAAGAAGTGGGAGAAGCCCCTCACGGATGCCCTATGGCAGGACCTTCATAAATGCTACGAAGAGGCCTACATGACCGAAATCGGCCTGGTTTACGGCGAAATCGCCGATGCCCTGAAGCATGTGGGCAGATGGGCACGCAGGCGGCGCGTATCAACCCCTCTTACGGTAATGCCGTCATCCTCCTACATAGTGCGCGAACCCCTGGGGAACACGCTGATAGTATCTCCCTGGAATTATCCCGTCCAGCTCCTCCTGAGTCCCCTCGTAGGGGCGATTTCCGCCGGATGCACGGCCGTGCTGAAGCCCTCGCCCTATGTGCCGTCGGTATCCGCAGCGCTTCAGGGGTTTGTGGAGGACACCTTCCCGGAGGAATATGTGGCCGTCGTACAGGGTAACCGCGAGGTGAATACCCTCCTGTTCGAGACCCGCTGGGACCTCGTCTTCTACACTGGCAGCCCTGCTACCGCCAAGGTGCTTGCAGCCGCTCAGGCGAAGTATCTTACCCCCATGGTGCTGGAACTCGGAGGCAAGAGCCCGTGCATCGTCGACAAGGATGCCGACATCGAGATCGCTGCCCGACGGATTGTCTGGGGAAAGTGCCTGAATAGCGGCCAGACCTGCATCGCTCCGGACTATCTGTTTGTGCATCAAGATGTTAAGGATGCCTTCGTGGAGGCTTTCAAGCGCGAACTGAATTCGCTGTATCCGGATGGAACCAGGGAGAGCAACTGCTACGTGCATATGGTGCGCGATGCAGCCTTCCAGAGGGTATCGGGCTACCTGAAAGACGGAACCGTGCTCGCCGGAGGTCATTCGGATGCCGTCACACGCTGGATCGCACCCACCTTGCTTGGTGGCGTGAAGCCCGATTCACCGGTAATGACGGAAGAGATTTTCGGCCCGGTGTTCCCTATGATGACATTCATCGACCGCAGCGAGGTCGTGGATTTCGTGACATCGCGCGAAAAGCCGCTGGCGTTCTACTATTTCGGCAGGAAGGCCGATGCATGGGATATAATCTCCCGCACCACGTCCGGCGGCGCCTGTATCAACGACACCATCATGCACGTGGCCAACAGCCACGTTCCGTTCGGGGGAGTGGGCAATTCCGGAATGGGCAGCTACCACAGCGAGCGCAGTTTCCTGGCCTTCAGTCACGAGCGTTCCGTGATAGCTACTCCAACGCGTATCGACCTGAAATTCAGGTACATGCCATATAAACTCTTCGCACTTGTGAAAAAAATGCTATAATTGCAATATGAAAAAGAAGATTACAGCCATTCTGCTGACACTGCTGGTGCTCATTCCGGCCTATGCGGTTCTGAGCGAGAAAGACCTTGCCCACACCCTGTCCGTGCTCAGATACGAACTGAGTGCGTCCTACCGCAATTCGGAGCGTATGTCTTCCCGGATGCGGGGGAGCGGCGAACGCCAGCACGCGCGCCTGGTGCGCATGATGCAGCAGAGCAACGAACTGTCGCTGATGCTCTATTCGCAGAAGCAGGACTACACTTTCGACATGACATATGCCCTTAACGAGGTATCGCGTCAGTACGATGAGTTCTCGTCCCGCAAACTGCCATTCGACGACATCATCAAGCGCCTGGACATAGACATCGACCGTTACACGCGCCTCATCCACACCCTCAGGAGCCTTCCTCCGTCCACTACGGTGGAGTATCTGGACAGCCTTGGGAACGTGGTAACGCTTGATGCAAGCGTCCGCGTCAGCCGTCACAGCGGCCTCGAGCGCAGGTACGGAAAGGGTCCAAGCGCATTCCAGCTCGATTCTCTCGGCCAGGCGGACCGCGACAGCTGTATCTTCTACGCCCAGGGGCTTCTGGACATCAGCATGGCATCGAAAGAGCGTCTGGTTGCCGACAGCACTCATTACCAGCAGACCGCGGGAATGCTGAAATCGGCTTATGATTATGCCCAGGACCGTTACAAGACGGTCCAGAACAAGATATTCATAGACGGACAGACCGGTTATGCTACGCTGCTCAAATCCTTCAAACGCTACTGGCGCCAGGCAAGCATGGATGCGAAGGACAAGTACAGCCTTAACCGGAACACGGTCCACAGCCAGTGGCGCGGTCCCATGGTGGTCGGTTTCACCGTCTTCGTCTTGTTCTGGCTCGTAATTTCAATCTTGGTTAGCATAGTGCTGGTGAACGTCCTCACCAGGAAAGTGAACCTCTTCAAGAAGGACCGCCTGCTGAAGAACAAGTTCACTACTGCGCTTATCTTCACGGTAATCATCTTCGCACTGTCCATCATGCTGGCGAGCGCTTTCTCGACGCAGCACTTCTTCAGCATGGCGTCCAAGATACTCGTGGAGTTCGCGTGGATGCTCGCGGCGATTTTCATTTCGCTCATCATACGCGTGAACGAAGACAGCGTGCGCAAGGGTATCAGGCTCTACCTGCCTACCTTGCTGATGTGCTTCATCATCATATCCTTCCGCATCGCATTCATCCCCAACAGCCTCATCAACATCATCTTCCCGCCCATCCTCCTGATTTTCACCATATTCCAGGGTTGGACGCTGAAGCGTTTCCGCAAGGTCCTGCCGCAGAGCGACTTCATCTTTGGCAGCGTCTCGATGCTGGTGATGGTGGCCACGACGCTGATTGCGTTCTGGGGATACGTCCTGCTGGGCGTGCAGCTCCTGATCTGGTGGTTCTTCCAGCTGACCCTGCTGCAGACGGTTACAGCCGTATACGATATCCTCAATATCTATTATAGGAACAATATACAGGATGTCAAGCGCCGCTACATCCAGGAGCATCCGGACATGCCCCACCGCAACGACAGGGACATGATCGCGGTCACCTGGCCTCATGCTTTCATCAAACAGGCCCTGCTGCCGGTTGCGATAGTGGTGTCGATTCCTCTCAGCATCTATATGGCATCCGGAGTGTTCGACCTCACCGAGGTGTTCTCGGAATACTTCAAATACCCGTTCCTGAACGTTGAAGGATATATCAGCCTGTCTTTCTATAAGATAGTGATGGTTCTGACCCTGTATTTCCTGTTCAGGTTCATGAATTACTTTGCAAAGGCCTGGTACAGGCAATACAAGATAAAGAGCATCCTGAACGCCTCAAGCGTGAAGGTGCTTAACGAGAACCAGGTTAATTTCACCCTGGCGGAGAATGTTATCGCAATCATCTTCTGGGGTATCTACATCATAACTATCTTCGTGCTCCTGAAGATTCCTACAACGGCCGTGAAGGTGATAGGCGCCGGCCTGGCCACCGGTCTCGGTTTTGCCATGAAGGATATTCTGAACAACTTCTTCTACGGTGTGCAGCTGATGTCCGGACGCCTTCGCGTGGGCGACTACGTGGAGTGTGACGGAGTCCGCGGCAAGGTGGACAGCATCACCTACCAGACTACCCAGATTGTTGCCGCAGACGGTTCCGTGATGGCATTCCCGAACAGCACGCTCTTCAACAAGAACTTCAAGAACCTCACCAAGAACCACTCATACGAGCTTCTCTCATTCACCGTCGGCGTGAAGTACGGTGTGGATGTCGAAGAAGTCCGCAAGGTTATCCTGGAGGCTTTGCTTCCTTTGCAGAAGACCGACAAATACGGACGCGACATACTTGATTCCAAGTTTGGGATCCAGATACGTTTCCAGGACTTCGGGGACAGCAGCGTCAACCTCCAGGTGGTGCAGTTCGTCACCGTGGAAGAGAAAATGGCCTACGCATCCCGCGCAAAGGAAGCGGTCTACAATGCCCTTAACGAGCACGGAGTCGAGATACCGTTCCCCCAGAGGGATCTCTACATCAAGTCGATGCCCGAAAAGTAGGGGATCAGATAAGGAAGAATATCGCTACGCCGGTAACGCTGACGACTACGCCAAGCAACTCGCGCAGCGATATTTTCTTTTTATAAATGATGGAATAAGGCAGCAGGATGAAAACAGGACTGAGGGCCATCAGAGTGGACGCTATCCCGGCATTTGCATAGCGCACCGCCATCAGCGAAAGCGATACGCCCAGCACGGGCCCCGTGAGTGTTACCAGGATGGCGAACATCAGGCCTTTTCTGTTATGGATGGCATCGCGGAGCATGTAGAGTTTTCGGCTCAGGCTCATGATAAGGAGGAATCCTGCACCGCCTATGATGGCCCGTATCATGGTTGCTGCAAACGGCATCATCGCGGCCACCCTTGTGGCTTCCTCCGGGATGACCTCGGAATAATACTGCATCCCGATCTTGCTTAGCACCAGGCCGACACCCTGCCCGATGCCCGCGCCGATTCCAAGAAGGATGCCGATAAGGGGGAGGGAAGTGTGAAGATGATGGTCTTCGCCCCGGCTGAGAATGGAAATGGCTATGCCGCAAAGGGTTATGGCCATCGCTATCCACGCTTTCCACGACATGGCCTCGCCCAGCATGATCCAACCTGCGATTGCGGCCATGAGAGGTGCTATGGTCATGAACAGCTGGCCGAAACGGGCGCCAACATAAATGTAGCAGTTGAAAAGGCAGAAATCCCCGAAAACATATCCCACGAGGGCAGACAGGGCTAGCCACATCCACGTGCGGGAATCTGCATACAGAGGCCAGGGAACACCGATGGTTATCCAGAGGATAGCACCGAGGAAGAAAGTACCCAGGACGAGACGGATTACATTAACCGTGTTGGAACCGATACGGTGACTGGCCTCGTCTGCAAAGATCGCAGTGCAGGTCCAGATCATCGCAACGGTCAGCGACAGTATTTCTCCTATATGGGCTGTCAATTGATTTTCTCTGAAGATTCAACACCTTTGGAGGTGTTCCAGTATCCGTAGATCTCACTCACGTTGCCTGCTGTGATGAAGTGGTCGAACTTCTTCTCAGTAAGGTAGCTGTAAAGCTTGGCATATTCGTTCTGGGTGAGGAGTGTCACAACCTCTATTTTCTCTTCTCCTGTGAAACCACCCTGGAGATGATAGAGAGAGCAACCACGGTGAAGTTCATTGATAATGTAGTCTTTGATTTCTTCGTGGTGGTTACTGATGATGCAGACGCGTTTGCGGCGGTTGAGCGTGTCGGTGAAGAAATCGACGACAAGCCCGTTGATCCACGTGCCAATCAGGCCTATGATCACCATTTGGAAAGGATTGATGGCGAAAGCGGAGCAGCAAATAACTGCACCTGCGATGGTAACCGAGGCACCGATGTCGAAGTGCAGGTATTTGTTGACTATCTTGGCAAGGATGTCCAGCCCTCCCGTGGATGCATTGATGCGGAATAGAATGGCCTGGGAGATGCTCAGCATCAGCACGAAGCAGATGAGATCCAGCCAGGGATCGTTCATCACGGAAGTGCCTTCGGTGATCAGTCTGTCGTAGGGGAGTATCTTCTCCCACAGGTCGATCAGCGGACCGAGGATAAGGGCCGTGTAGACCGTCTTGATGCCGAATTCGGCACCTATCAGCAGCCATGCCAGCACAAGCAGTATCGCATTGATGATGAGGATCAGCGTCGATGCCTTGATGGCCAACCCCATATTCCCGAAGACTTCGGACAGGACTATGGAAAGACCGGAAATGCTTCCGATGATTAGTTTGCTGGGAATCAGGAAATAATACACCGCGGCGGCCCCGAAGGACATGCCTAAGGTCATTATTATCAGTTCTTTCCAGAATTTTCCGGTGGCTAGTGGCTTGAGGATGTTGGTCATGGTTTCACGGTTTTATCATTCAAAATTGCAAAAACGCTTTGACAAATCAAAATATTAACCTAATTTCGTCTGTCATTTTAACCACATTGATGAAAAAGAGCTTCATAGCACTTCTGGGGCTGGTCTTATGCACCGCCGCCCTTGCACAGAACAAGGTGGACGACCTGTTCTTCGACATGAGGGCCACCTTCCATCAGGAAACCGAGAACGGCGTATACAACAGCCAGATCGTGGGCGAATATCTCAACTTCCAGATGCTCGGGCACATCAGCCCGGATATCAACTACCGCATACGCCAGAAGCTCAACAAGAAGGTTTTCGACGAGAAGAACATGTTCAATGCTACCGACATGATGTATATCAATTGGAGGGCGTCTGAACACTGGAGTTTCCTTTTCGGCAAGAGCGCGGTGATGATAGGAGGATATGAATACGATGCCGCGCCTATCGACGTGTACTACTACAGCAAGTTCTGCAACAACCTCTATCAATGTTTCACCTTCGGCGGTTCCGCCACGTATCATTTTTCCGACACTCAGGGCCTTGTGGCCCAGATATGCAATTCTCCGCTATCTCTCGGGGATCCTACCATCTATGCATATAACCTTGCCTGGACAGGCGAAGTGCTTCCCTGGTGGAAAACCCTCTGGAGCGTAAACTTCGTGGAAGACAACAGGAAGGATTTCATCAATTACATCTCCTTGGGCAACCATTTCATCTTCAAGGATGCCATCCTCGACATCGACGTGATGAACCGCGCATGGTTCGGCCAGCCACGGTTCTTCTTCTCCGACATGAGCGTCATTTCCAAGTTTATATGGAGCGTTGGGAACTGGAACATCTGCGCCAAGGCCGGATATGAATGGAACGATATGCTCAATACCGATGCCGACGGCAGGGCCTACGACGTGGTCATCGCTCCGGACACGGAGTATCTGTATGCGGGATGCGGCCTGGAATGGTTCCCTCTAGGCAGGGACAATCTGCGCCTGCACGCCGTCTTTTACGGAGACAGCGACAGGAACCGCAACAATTTCGAATTGGGCGTTACCTGGAAGGTTAACGTGATATCTTCCGCACAGGGTCGCAGGTAAGCCCTATTCCCAGTTTGCTGAAAGTCTTACGGTCCACCTCGCTGAGCATGACGGTGGAATGTACTTGCGCGCCCGCGAGATTGGGAAGCTGCTCGAGCGCAAGCTTGCAGTTCTCATCTATCAGGCTCATCATCGAAATGGCGACGAGGACCTCGTCCGTATGCAGGCGAGGGTTGCGCCCGTGCAGGTAGGTGACCTTGGTCGTCTGGATGGGAGCTATCATGGTCTGGGGAATGAGCTTCACGTTGTGGGCAATTCTCGCGAGATGCTTCAAGGCATTGAGCAGAAGGGCGGCGCTGGGGCCGAGCAGGGGACTGGTTTCCGCCGTGAGTATGGTGCCGTCGCTGAGCTCTATTGCCGCGGATGCCACGTGCGAGTGGTCCATCCTGTCTTTGGCTGCGACGGTGGTAAGACGGTCGGCCGTAGATATCTGCGACCTCTTCATCAGCAGGGCTATCTTGTTTACCTCGCTTTCGGTGGCCTTGCCGTCCGCAAAATTGCAGAGGGCGGTGTAGTAGCGGCGGATTATTTCCTGTCTGGCTGCTTCACGGCATGCATCGTCATCACTGATGCAGAAACCGACCATGTTCACGCCCATGTCGGTGGGAGATTTGTAGGGGGATTCGCCGTAAATGTCCATGAAGAGGGCGTTCATCACCGGGAAGATCTCCACGTCGCGGTTGTAGTTTACCGCCGTCTCGCCGTAGGCCTCGAGGTGGAAGGGATCTATCATGTTAACGTCCTCCAGATCGGCCGTGGCAGCCTCGTAGGCCAGATTCACGGGGTGGGTGAGAGGCAGGTTCCAGATGGGGAAGGTCTCGAATTTTGCATATCCTGCCTTGATGCCGCGCTTGTTTTCCTGATATAGCTGGCTCAGGCATACCGCCATCTTTCCGCTGCCGGGGCCCGGAGCCGTCACGACGACGAGGGGTTTGGTCGTCTCCACGTAATCGTTCTTTCCGAAACCCTCATCGGAGTCGATCAGGGCAACGTTGTGGGGATACCCCTCTATGGTATGATGGTAATAGACCCTGATTCCCATCGCCTCCAGGCGTTTGCGGTATGCCTCGGCGCTGGCCTGGCCGTTGAAATGGGTGATTACCACGCTGTTGACGCTGAGATCCCTGGCGAGGAATTCATCCCGCAGGCGAAGCACGTCCATGTCGTAGGTTATGCCGAGGTCGCTGCGGATCTTGTTCTTCTCTATATCGATGGCGCTGATAACGATGACTATCTCTGCTTCGTCCTTGAGCTGCATCAGCATCTTCAGCTTACTGTCCGGCTCGAATCCGGGCAGCACGCGGCTGGCATGGTAATCGTCGAACAGCTTGCCGCCGAATTCCATGTATAGTTTGTCGCCGAAATGGGCGATGCGCTTCTTGATCTGTTCCGATTGGATTTTGAGATATTTCCCGTTGTCGAACCCGTATTTCATATAAAGGTAAAGTGTTGAATACGGGTTACAAAATTAGTCAATATGCAGAAAAAAAACAATGTTATTTTCGAAATAATATTTACCTTTATGGGTTAATTAGTATTGCCTTATGGATAGATTCGATCTGGTTAAAGAATCCTTCGAGAAGAAGGTGGTTCCCGCCGAGGTCCCTGCCGAAAAGACCTCAGACTACTACGGCGAGTTGGTGTTCGACCGCAAAAAGATGTGCAAGTACCTTGACAAAGATTCCCTCAAGGCTCTTCTTGCATGCATCGAAGGCGGTCAGGCCCTGGACCGCAAAACTGCCGACGGCGTCGCCCGCGGCATGAAGGAATGGGCCATGGAGCATGGCGTAACCCATGTCACCCACTGGTTCCAGCCCCTCACTGAAGGCACAGCCGAGAAGCACGATTCGCTTATCGACTATGACGGAAACGGTGGAGTAATAGAGACCTTCGACGGCAAGATGCTCGCGCAGCAGGAGCCGGACGCATCCTCTTTCCCCAACGGTGGCATACGCGCCACCTTCGAGGCCCGCGGCTACACTGCCTGGGATCCGACATCTCCCGTTTTCATCCTCGACGACACCCTCTGCATCCCCACCGTATTCATATCCTATACGGGCGAGGCACTTGACTACAAGACTCCGCTCAAGCGTGCCCTGAAGGCCGTCAGCGATGCTTCCGTGCCCATCTGTAAACTCTTCGACCCTAAGGTAGAGAAAGTCTATTCATATCTCGGCTGGGAGCAGGAGTACTTCCTTGTGGATGAATCCCTCTATTCCGCCCGTACGGACCTGATGATCACCGGGCGCACCCTTTTCGGCCATAACTCCTCGAAGAACCAGCAGCTGGACGACCACTATTTCGGAGCTATTCCTCCGCGCGTGGCCGCTTTCATGCGCGATCTCGAAGTCGCCGGCCACCGTCTGGGCATCCCGCTCAAGACCAGGCATAACGAGGTGGCTCCCAACCAGTTCGAACTGGCCCCCATCTTCGGGGAAACGAATCTTTCCAACGACCAGAACCAGATAGTGATGAACCTTATGAACCGCATCGCACGCAAGCATGGATTCGTGGTTCTCCTGCATGAGAAACCCTTTGCCGGCGTGAATGGTTCCGGAAAGCACAACAACTGGTCCCTGGGCACGGATACGGGCACTCAGCTTCTGGCTCCCGGCAAGGATGCGAATGGAAACTTGCAGTTCGTTACATTCTTCGTAAATGTTCTGGCGGCTGTTCAGAAGCATAACGGATTGTTGAAAGCATCCATCGCAAGTGCAACCAACGCGCACAGGCTCGGTGCCAACGAGGCTCCGCCAGCAATAGTGTCCGCTTTCCTGGGCCGCACGATGACGGAAGTCCTGCATAAGCTTCTCGAGGTTCCCTCCGACACTCCGATCGAGATCGCCGGAAAGAAAGGAAAGAAACTCGGTCTCGTGGAGATTCCTGAAATCTTTGTGGACAATACAGACCGCAACCGTACTTCTCCGTTCGCATTTACCGGCAACCGCTTCGAGTTCCGCGCAGTTGGATCCTGCGCCAACTGTTCCGGCGCCCTAACCACCCTGAACGCGGCAGTTGCTGAACAACTAATCGATTTCAAGGCCGCGGTCGACAAGGAGATCGCTGCCGGGAAGAAGACCAATATCGCCATCATGGACGCCCTCAAACCCATAATCAAGTCCATAATAGACGTGGTCTGCTTCGATGGCAACGGCTACACCGAGGAATGGAAGGCGGAAGCGGCCAGGCGCGGACTGAACGTGGAAACCAACGTTCCCAAGATGTTCTGCGAGTTCACGAAGCCCGAATCCGTGGAAATGTTCACCAAGACGGGCGTTTACACGGAGAAGGAGCTCGAGGCCCGCAACGAAGTGAAGTGGGAGACATATATTAAGAAGGTACAGATCGAATCCCGCGTGATGGTGCGGATGGCCATCAACCATATCATCCCGGCAGCTCTGGAATACAAGTCGAAACTCCTGCAGGAAATCACCCTTGCAAAGGGCATCTATGGCAATCTGGACAACTGCTCGACCGAACTTGGCATCCTGGACGACATCAACAGATACGTGGAGGAAGTCCGCGTGCTGGCCGCACAAATGAAGGAAGCCCGCAAGGCCGCGAATGCAATCGAGAACGACTATGAACGCGCCCTTGCCTATCACGACATTGCCGAGAGCTTCGCAGCCCTGCGCAAGCCCATCGACAAGCTGGAAGAGGTGGTGGACAACAAGATGTGGCCGCTTCCCAAGTACCGTGAACTGTTGTTCATCAACTAATCCATATGCAAAAGATTGTCATTTTGGATTTTGGCTCCCAGGTGACGCAACTCATAGGACGTCGCCTACGGGAGCTTAACGTGTTCTGTGAGATTTTTCCTTACAATAAGGTTCCTGCGCTGGACGAGAGCGTGAAAGGCGTCATCCTCTCAGGAAGCCCATGTTCCGTACGCGACGACAACGCCCCCCAGGTAGACCTGAGCCTCTTCCGGGGCAGGCTCCCGCTTCTGGGAATATGCTATGGCGCACAGTATCTGGCCCATACCGGAGGCGGAAAGGTAGAGAATTCGAACTCCAGGGAATACGGACGCGCGATGCTGGACGTCGTGGATCCGGAATCCCCGCTGTTGAAGGGCGTTTCGCTCCAGACACAGGTCTGGATGTCCCATGGGGACACCATATCCACCCTTCCTTCAGGCGCCAGGGTGATAGCCTCTACGGCAGATGTTACCAACGCTGCGTTCCAAATAGAGGGGGAGCCGACGTATGCCGTTCAGTTCCATCCTGAGGTATACCATACCACAGAAGGCACACGGATGCTCGCGAACTTCGCGCTGGGCATCTGCGGCTGCAAAGGGGACTGGACGCCGGATTCGTTCATCGAAACCACCGTTGCGGACCTGAGGGCGAAAATCGGCGACGATAAGGTAATACTCGGACTTTCCGGCGGAGTTGATTCCACCGTGGCCGGCGTGCTGCTGAACAAAGCCATAGGCCATAATCTCATATGCATCTTCGTAAACAACGGCCTGCTTCGCAAGAACGAATTCGAAGACGTGCTGGCATCCTACAAGGACATGGGACTCAATGTGATAGGAGCCGATGCATCCAAAGAGTTCCTGGAACAGTTGAAGGGTGTGGAAGAGCCTGAAGCCAAGCGAAAGGTGATAGGCAGGTTGTTCATAGAGACCTTCGACAAATATGCAAGGCAGATAGAAAATGCCCGCTGGCTGGCCCAGGGGACCATCTATCCCGATGTTATCGAGAGTGCCGGCATCCCCGGCATCGCTTCCAAGATCAAGAGCCATCACAATGTAGGAGGCCTTCCGGAAACGATGAAACTCCAGATCGTGGAGCCGCTCCGCATGCTATTCAAAGATGAAGTACGTCGCGTGGGCCGTGCCCTGGGCATCAAGGAGGAGTTGGTTGGAAGGCATCCTTTCCCGGGCCCGTCCCTGGCAGTCCGCATCGTGGGAGAAGTAACCGAGGAGAAACTCCGCGTATTACGTGAAGCAGACGATATCTTCATCCGCTCCCTGCGCAGCTACAACTGCAGCGGTATGGGATTCCAATCAGCATCGGACCCGCGCGTGATGGCTACGAATCTTTACGATGCAATCTGGCAGGCAGGGGTCATCCTCCTGCCGGTCAAAAGCGTGGGCGTAATGGGGGACGAGAGGACTTATGAGAATCCCGTGGCTCTCAGGGCGGTCGTTTCGACGGATGCCATGACAGCCGACTGGTTCCCCTTCCCTTATGACTTCCTGCGGGACGTTTCCAACGAGATCATACGCAAGGTCCGCGGCGTGAACCGCGTCGTATACGACATCTCTTCCAAACCACCGGCAACCATCGAATGGGAATAGACATGAGCAGAAAATACATATTCATTACAGGCGGCGTAGTTTCTTCCCTCGGGAAGGGCATCATTTCCGCCAGCATAGGCAAATTGCTGCAGGCCAGGGGTTTCAAGGTGACCATCCAGAAATTCGACCCCTACATCAACATAGACCCCGGCACCCTCAATCCCTACGAACACGGGGAATGTTACGTCACCAACGACGGCATGGAAACCGACCTGGACCTCGGGCATTACGAGCGCTTCACGGGCATCCATACCACACGGGACAACTCCGTGACCACGGGCAGGATATACAAGGCCGTAATCGACCGTGAAAGGCACGGGGACTACCTCGGCAAGACCATCCAGGTCGTACCTCACATCACCGACGAGATCAAGCGCAGGATGCTGCGTAAGGATGTGGAAGGGGAGGATCTGGACTTCATTATCACGGAAGTGGGCGGCACGATAGGCGATATCGAAAGCGCGCCTTTCATGGAGGCCATACGCCAAATGCGATGGGAACTCGGCCGGGACGCGGTATGCGTTCATCTGACCTACGTTCCCTACCTGAAGGCAGCGGAAGAGTTGAAGACCAAGCCTACTCAGCACAGTGTCAAAGAGTTACAGGGCATGGGAATTCAGCCGGACATCGTCGTTCTCCGTACCGAACGCCATCTGGACGATGCCATGCGGATGAAGGTCGCATCTTTCTGCAACGTCGACCTCGAGTGCGTGGTGCAGAGCGAGGATCTGCCCAGCATCTATGAAGTGCCTGTCAGCATGCAGCGGCAGGGGCTGGATGCGGCCATCCTCCGCAAGATTGGCATTCCGGTGGGGGAGACTCCCGCGATGAAGAACTGGCACTCTTTCCTTGCCAAGCAGCGCAATGCCACACGCGAGGTAGAGGTGGCCCTGGTAGGCAAATACGACCTTCAGGATGCCTACAAGAGCATCCGGGAGAGCCTGAACCTCGCCGGCATCTACAACGGCGTGAAGGTGAAGATACAATTCATCAACAGCGAAGGCGTAACACGGAAGAACATCGCAGGCCTGCTTTCAGGCATGGCCGGTGTGGTCATCTGCCCTGGATTCGGCCAAAGGGGGATTGAAGGGAAGATAATCGCCACGGAGTACGCCCGTACGCACGACATCCCTTGCTTCGGCATATGCCTGGGAATGCAGATGATGGTCATCGAGTTCGCGCGTAACATCCTCGGCCTCACCGACGCGGACAGCAGCGAGATGAATCCTTCTACGCCTCATAACGTCATCGACCTGATGGAAGAACAGAAGAACATAACCCAGATGGGCGGAACCATGAGGCTCGGGGCATATCCTTGCCGGGTCCGACCGGGCAGCCGTGCTTTTGAGGCCTATGACGGGCAGGAGAGCATCCAGGAACGTCACAGGCACCGCTATGAGTTCAACAACCGCTACAAGGAAGACTTTGAGAAATCCGGGATGCAATGCGTGGGTGTGAACCCCGATGCGGACCTGGTGGAAATAGTCGAAATCCCTTCGCTGCGCTGGTACATTGGCACCCAGTTCCATCCCGAATACTCCTCCACAGTGCTTCATCCCCACCCCCTGTTCTTGAGTTTCGTCAAAGCGATATGCATGTCTTGATTGCTTTGATGATATGAAAAGGAGTATTATTATAATCTGCACCTTGCTGGTAACTATGGCCACGGGGTGCACAGATAAGAAGAAGGCCTCGGAAGTCTCTCTGAAGTTGGATCCGCAAAAGGTCGAATGGTTCAAGGATGCCAAGTTCGGGATGTTCATCCACTGGGGGCTGTATTCCATTCTGGAAGGCAGTTACAACGGGCACACGATGCCCGACAAGTCGTTCCCGCAGGGGAACTCGTGGTATGCCGAATGGATAAAGCCCCGCCTGGAGGTTCCAGACGACTTCTACAATGGCCTTGTTAACGAGTTCAACCCGGTTAAATATGATCCCGAAAGCTGGGTCAGGGAGGCCTGCAACGCGGGAATGAAATATCTGGTGATCACCGCCAAACACCATGACGGTTTTGCCTTGTGGGATTCCAAGGTGTCGGACTTCGATATCGCCGCAACTCCATACAAGAAAGATCTGATCGGCCCACTGGTGAAGGCTTGCAAGAAGCATGGCCTAAAATATGGCTTCTATTATTCTCACTGGCAGGATTGGGAAGATCCGGACGGAGCCATGCCGTTCTGGTATCCCTGGCGACCGGACGAGGATTTCGAGAAGTATTGGCAGAGGAAATCCCTTCCGCAGGTAAAGGAACTTATCAAGAAATACGATCCCGACCTTTTATGGTTTGACACATGGGGCTGGGATAACCATATCACTCCGGAACGCAGGGACGAACTTATCCGACTGGTGAGGACCTATAGCGACAAATGCCTCATCAACGGCCGTATTTGCTTTTCGGATCCAGGAGATAATATCGATTTCCTGGAGATGCACGACAACTCTTATCCGAAAGAGATGCTGGACAAACCTTGGCAGACTCCGGCCACAATGCAGAACTCCTGGGCATATCATGGCAAAGACTATAACTGGAAGCCTGCCACCAGGATGCTCCGTTATCTTGTCAGCAACACCTCGATGGGAGGCAACTACCTGCTGAATGTCGGTCCCAAGGCCGACGGCACGCTTCCGGCCCCTGCCGTGAGGCGGCTCAGGGAGATGGGTGCATGGCTGGGGACAAACGGAGAGGCGGTATATGGCACCCAGCCGTCATCACTTAAAGTGGATGACGGGGATGTGTATCTAACAGAGAAAACGGATGGGGACGAAAAGTACCTCTATATCTTCATAACCGAGCCTAAATCCTCTGTCTCGATCCCTTCTGTGCTTACAAAAGGGTGTTGCGCACTCGAGACCGGACAGGTTTTGGAAATGGCAAGCGAAGACGGATGCACCGAAATCCACATTCCCGAGAGACTGTTCAAAGATAATTCGATAGTTGTCTTGAAGGCTGAATTGTAAGTTTTTGTTATTATTTTCAAAATATCGCTTGCGATATAAAAATTTAGTTGTATATTTGCATCGTGAACGATATAAATAACGACTAAATAATCAAACATCATGGACTTTACAAACACAATTCAGATCTCTCAGATGATCATCAACGAGCTTGCCGGCAGCGCTTTCGTACACAAGATGCAGGGACAACTCTTAAAGAGCCAGAGCTTTACGAAGCTGGGCGAGAAGTACATCGGCCATTATACGGAAGAAATGGCCTGGGTGGAGAAATACACCGACCGCATGCTCGACCTTGGAGTCGTTCCAGAAGTTAAGGTTTGCAGCGAGGCAAAGCTGATCGAAGATCCCAAGGCTTACATCGAGGCCGACTACAAACTTCAGAAGGATGGCGTAGAGACTCTCTACAAAGCAATGCCCGCTCTTGCAGGCGACCCCACCACTTACGACCTTACCAAAGCTTATCTGCTGGACGAGGAAGAGGACCTGTACTGGGACGAGGAGCAGCTAAATCTCATCGAGAAGATCGGTTATCAGAACTGGCTCGTAAAACAACTGTAATATGGCAAAGATATACGACTTCAAAGCCCTGAATAACAAGGGCCAGGATTATGACTTCGCCCAGTTCGAAGGCAAGGTGCTCCTTATCGTGAACACCGCATCAAAATGCGGTTTTACCCCGCAGTACGACGGCCTGGAGGCTCTTTATCAGAAATATAAGGACAGGGGATTGGCCATCGTAGGTTTCCCTTGCGACCAGTTCGCCCATCAGGAGCCCGGCTCCGACGAAGAGATTGCAGAGTTCTGCCGCATCAATCATGGAGTCACTTTCCAGCTGATGAAGAAGATTGACGTGAACGGCGCCTCCGAGGATCCTGTTTATACTTATCTTAAATCCGTGGCCCCTTCAGAGGAATACAAAGGCCTCAAAGCCAAGGCTACCCAGAAGTTGCTCAAGGGTATCAGCAAAAGTGTCGAGAAAGACAGCGATATCCTCTGGAACTTCACCAAGTTCCTTATCAACCGCGATGGAACTGTTATCAAGCGTTTTGCTCCGGTCGCCGAGCCCGCATCGTTTGAAAAGGATATCGAGGAGATGTTATAATGGACGAAAAATTCAAACTGGACAACCAGCTCTGTTTCCGGCTTTACACCGCTTCGAGACTGCTCACTCAGGCATATCATCCGCTTTTGAGTGAGCATGGTCTCACATATCCCCAGTATCTGGTTCTGCTGGTTCTTTGGGAGAAAGACGAACAACCGGTGAACGATATAGCCAAGCGACTGCTTCTGGAGACCAATACCGTTACGCCACTTCTTAAAAGAATGGAGGCTGAGGGTATTGTGACGCGCAGCCAGGGCAAGAAGGATGCCCGCCAGATGATCGTAAAGCTCACGAAAAAGGGACGCGATCTTCAAAGAGTGTTGACTGATGTTCCCGAAACAGTGGGAAATGCCGTCTTATGCGAAAGCGTTACACCTGAAACCGTTCCCGACCTTTTCGGCATGCTTGATGATATCATCCGGCAACTCAGTCGAGCGTAATACTTTCGATTCTGAGGCGCAGTGTTCCGGATGGGACCTGCGCTTCTGCTATTTCGCCAACCTTCTTTCCCATCAGGGCGGCACCAATAGGGGATTTCAGCGAAATCCTCCCAGCCTCGAGGTCCATCTCGTGAGGGCTGACAATCTGGAATGTCATGCGGGTGTTTGTCGAGAGATTCGTGAATTCTACCCTGCTCAAAAGGGATACTCTGTCTTTGGGAAGAGCATCCGGATCAATCACGCGTGAATTCTCCAGGATATTCTGCAGGAAACGGATACGGCTGATGGTCTTCGCCTGGTTCCGCCTTGCTTCACGGTATCCCGCATTATCGCTCCGATCTCCCTGGGCGCTGGCCTCCGCAAGGTCGTCCTTTATCTTGGGATAGACCACCTCTATAAGCTGCTTCAACTCGGCTACAAGTTCATCGTATCGCTGCTTTGACAGGTATTCCATGGCTCAAATTTACTCATTTTCAGCGAAAAATATTATATTTGAACGATAGATATCTGGGAATTATGAGGAACGCATTTGGGTATATTCTGGGGTTTCTGGTCTTCGTGGCCGGTATTCCCGCATTGATGTGGTGGATATCCGGAAGGCCTTTTCCCTGGGCGCCGGCACTGCCGTGGGCGATTGCAGCCATAGTTTTGATGATTCCCGGCCTTGCATTAAGCATCTGGTCCATAGTGCATATGAAAAGGGTTGGCGAAGGGAATCCCTTCGATGCCTACAATCACGAAGTGGCACCCAGGACAAAGCATCTGATGACCGACGGACCGTACAGATTCTCCCGGAATCCTATGCTCTTGGGTGTATACATCTACGATATCGGCGTTCTTATCTGGCTTCAAAGCCTGTGGCCGATATCATTATTCGCCGTTGAAATCTTCCTGCTGACACTTCAGGTCCGTTCTGAAGAGAAACGCCTTGAGGCAGACTTCGGGGAAGAATACCGGATGTACAAACAATCTGTCAGACGTTTTTTCTGAATATAGAGTGAGGAATCCTGCACAAGAGTATGGAATTTTACTGATAAGCAAATCACCAATAATGAGTCCGATATTCACAGCATTAATGATTCCTTTCCTGGGGACAGCCCTGGGATCCGCCTTCGTGTTCTTCATGAGACGGGATATACCGGCGTTGCTTCAAAAGGTGCTGCTGGGGTTTGCCTCAGGCGTTATGGTGGCAGCATCGGTATGGTCGCTGATCATTCCTGCAATCGAGATGGGGCAGGGGGCATCTGCAATCATAGCTCCTACCATCGGATTGTTAGCCGGTTTTGCATTCCTATTGCTAATTGACTACATCACTCCACATCTTCACGCAAATGGAGAAACAGAGGGCCCACAGAGCCGTCTGTCCCGCACCGCCAAACTGGCGCTGGCCGTCACCATCCATAATTTCCCGGAAGGCATGGCCGTGGGAGTGGCCATCGCGGGTGCTCTTACAGCCGATTTCAATATGGCCGGAGCCCTCGCGCTGTCGCTGGGTATCGCCATTCAGAATGTGCCGGAAGGAGCAATCATCTCAATGCCTTTGAGGGCTGAAGGGAATAGCCGCTGGAGAGCATTCGGCATCGGTGCCCTAAGCGGAATCGTGGAACCAATCGGAGGTGCGCTGGTCCTGCTTCTGGCTACCTCCATACTGGGCATTATGCCGTATATGCTGGCTTTCGCCGCCGGCGCAATGCTCTACGTGGTCGTCGAAGAGTTGGTTCCGGATTATTCCCAGGGAAAGCACTCCAACATTGGAACCGTTGGTTTCGCCATAGGATTTGCCCTGATGATGGTGCTGGATGTTGTATTGGGATAGGCGCTAAGGTATTAATTGGAATATGGAATACTTACGTAAAAACAAATATGTACTTCCTGTGACGGAGGTCATCGAGTTCAAGCACGAGGGTATCATCTGTGACAGCGGGGAAGTCCCTGATATGGAGCACGGCTGGGATATTGAGCTTTGTATTTTTAATTGTCAGCAAGATGAAACGCATCATATCATTTATTAAAATAACGGCCTGTGCGGCCATGCTGATGAACGGCTGCCAGATATCTACGCCCGAGGTTAAGAAAGGGATTCCTATGACGATACAGGCGTCCGTTGTCGAACCGGCGAGCACGAAGACGATCTATGATTACACTGACGAAAAGACGCTGGAAGGGTTCTGGGACTCAGATGAAGCCATTACTGTGGTCTCTTTTGGCCAGAACGGCATCACGTCCGTCGATACGTTCACTTCTATCGGTGAGTACGGTCGCAAGAAGGCGGAATTCTCCGGTACCTGGTGCGGAAACGAAGGGGATAAGATCATCTGCCTCTATCCGTCAGTGGACTCATACGCAGGCAATTCTATCTTCGATGGTGTGAGGTTGGGTTCTCCGACTATTTATATGAGAAACCTTTCAACCGCTTCTGGCGCCCTTCAGCACGATGATACGGGGTCTATCTCTGACGTCGACCTTATGCTGGGTGAGGTGGTAATCGACGGGGACGTCGCCCACGTATTCCTGGAGCACAAGTTCGCTGTGTTCCGTATAGAGGTGACGCTGAGGTATTTTCCGTACGAGGCCCCTCCCGGTTCGCCCTACGACCAGGCGAGGATCAATTCAATCCGTATCAAGTGCGTCGATCCCGATTCGGAAGAAGAGGAAGAGTGGGGGGTGAACGGAGATCCGGTCTTTGTCCGATTCTCTGGTATTGATGTGACTACCGAAAGCTACACGGGAAAGCCCTTTACGATCGAGAGAGGACCGCTGGACTATTACCTGCTTGATTCCGGCAATAACAGCGAGCTCACGCTGATGGATGAGGATTTGGTTGAAAAGACATTCTTCGTGCCTGTCCGTTTCGACAAAGACCTCGAGGAGGGATATGAACTGTGCTTCCAGTTCGGCGGCAACTATTACGACGACGACGAGGAGCGCCGTAATTCAGTCACCGTGTTCCCTGGCTGCGACAAGCGGAAGACAATTTCGTCCAAGCTCCCGCTCGAAAACGGCAAGATTTACGGCTTCAAGGTAACCATATAGGCTATTTTCCGATGCACTCTCTGCAACTGTTCATAAACACTCCAAAATCCCACCAAACATGTAGGGAAAAGAGAATCAAGATTTCTTCGTAACCTTGTTTCGATAAATCGGTATTTCTCGGCGTTATTGTATCGTTTGGTGATGTCAATGATAGAACAGGAAGCCGAAGTAAACTCGTGGGCCGTGAGGCAGGAGTTTTGATTCGCTCAGGGCACAGAGGTAATCTACTTTAAGTGTCAAGTGCATCGGTTCGGAAACGATGAAATCGCAGCCGATGAACGGGTCGATGGCCATGAATCCTTGCTTATGGTAATGGGTGTCATCAATAGGAGCCCAAGGCGATACGGGTTTCTCCATCATTAGGAGCGTCGTCATTGCACCGCCGCCTAATGTGAGGCCGGCATAGGGCTGAAACCTACCTATAACCGTGTAGTAATCGGCCAGGAGGCCGCCCCAGCCATATTTGAGATAGCTACCGTTGCCGCGCTGGTTCAACGTGGAGACATAGCCTTCGCTGCCGATGCGGAAGTGTTCTCCAAGATGCAGGCGGATGACGCCGCCGATACCCAGTGGAGCGCCTTTTGCGGTATAATCAATGGCATCCAGATCACCCTGCAAATAGCCCGTATGAACCATCATTCCTCCGTCGAAGCCTCGCAGGCGTTTCTTTTCCTGGGCTGATGCTGAGAGGAATATCAGCAGGCAGATTGCCGTAAGGATCAATCGCTTCATAACTTACCCTCCATTTCTTTACGGCGCGTTTGGTAATATTCGTGCCGCTTGGGATTCTCCGGAAACCAGCCACGCAGAACTCGTTTCTCCTGCAGGAACATTTCATGGATGCCCCACAGACAGCAGAAAGCGAAACCGCCGATGATGATTGACAATATATCATTCTTAACGAAGAGAGACAGAACGCAGAATGCCAGGCCTGCCACCAGCCAGATCCACCAACTCCGCTTGCCCCAATTGTATTCCATCTTGATGACAAGCGGGTGACAGATGCCGATGCTCAGGAACACGGCGGCGCCTATGATGATTCCGTTGATATTCATATTTGTTTTCGGTTTGAGATGAAACGGCAGGCCGCGAATACGAGCATAGGACCGAGACCGGAATAGAAGGAAGCGGTGAATTCTGCCGGAATGCCCTCAATGAATTTGAGGGCAATGCCGAGGCACGACATGCATACGATCAGAATCCAGCCCCGGAGCGGGAAGACCTGCCAAAAGGTTGTGTTTTGCGGCTGGGCCGCAATGCGTGCCGAATACCTGTCCACAATCTTCCGGAACATCAGGAAGAAACTTACCATGACGAAGATTGTGATGAGTAGTAGCCACCATAGCTTCCGCGATGGCATCGTCAGATATGCACTTATTCCCTTGATCGTAATGATAACACCGGGAATACCCCAGAAGGCAGCAGCAATATAATAGAGACAATTCCTGTTCATACCGAGCTTTTCACCCTGCAAAGTTCGGTATAAGAGACGGGATATTTTAGGCCGTGATGGGAAGAATTTAGGATTATCCTTGCATCTTCTTTCGGAAAGCAGATGGCGTCAGACATGTTTCTTTTTTGAACAGTCGTGAAAAATAGGACTGATCCTCAATGCCCACGGCAGCAGCAATGTCTATAATGGGCTGGCGCGTTTCCCAGAGCAGGCGTTTTGCCTGCTGAATGCGCACTATATCGATCCATGCACCCACGCTTCGGCCGGTGTATTTCTTCACCAGACGACTCAGGTAGTTTTCGCTGATTCCGATTGCAGAGGCATATGATGCAATTGTCCCGGGCATCTTTCCGGGATTGAAAACTGATTCCAGAAACTGGCTGACCGATGCGGGAAATGACGCTTCCCGGGCCGGTTTGATGCGTGAGAGAAGCAAGTCGAGCCCCTTCTCCACGAACACCTGGTCTCCTTTCTCAAAGGAGTGAACCATCATATTTAAAAGCTCGCCCATAAATACGCCCTCATCGAACCAGAAGCCCTGATGAAGAGGGGCCGACAGATAACGGAGGGGCCTGGTGTCAGACAGGATAGAGGGGGCGAAACCACCTGTATACCCGATTGCATTCTGGTAAAAACGTATGGCGAAAGGACTCTGCTGGGGAATCAGCAGAATCTGCCCCGGCTGGCAGAGAAATGGCATCGAATCGACTTCTATGAGCACTTCCCCCGATGCCACGTAGATGAATCCAATAAGAGGAATATGGGCCTCGGGCACTTCTAGAGGCCTGACATAACTCGTGGTGTCCATTCTCCGGATAAAGAATGGAATGGATGAGAAATCCTCTATTACGTGTGGCGCCATTTACCCGCAAATTTAATTATTTCCCCTGAAAATCCGTTGGCGTCTTCCCAGTCATCTTCTTGAACAGGCGGCTGAAATGGTGGGGATACTCAAAGCCAAGGAGATCGGCCACTTCACCCACGCTGAGTCCCTTCATCAGGAGGGATTTTGCTTGGTCTACAACAAAGTTGTGGATATACCCTATGGCAGTCCCACTCGTTGCCTGGTGAATCATATCACCGAAGTATCTGGCCGAATATGCAAGTTCGGATGCACAGTAAGAGACTGTGGGGAGCCCCATTTCGTGCTGCAGACCCTTTGAGAAATAATCAACCAGCAGGTGGTGGAAGCGCTTGAGAATGTCGCTTTCGCCGCTTTCTTTCTGTGTGAGCTGACGTAGATAAATGCGCTGGCAGTAATCCAGAATCAGCTGAAGGTAACTTGTTAGAATATGTCTGAGAGAAGGTGAATCCTGATTCTCCTGCATTTCCTTCCGCATTATGGCAAGAAGCGAATTGATTCGCTCCCATTCCTGAGGTTCCATACGGAGCCAGTCGGTTTCGAAGTAAGAGAAAAACGGGTAGTCCGGCCGGAGCAGTTCTGGCGACCATAGCAGAGCCCATCCGTTTATATATATCGAGGTCCCGTCGTCCTCTGCTCCGCCTATCTGTCCCGGGGCAACCGCAATGATGGAACGGTCCCCGACAATGATGGATTTGGTGCCGTAGGAAAGGTATTTAGGGAATTGCTGCTGAATGAAAAGGCCATATACGCCGTAATTGTTCAGGCTATGACGGAAAGGGGAGACCTCGTCGTAGCTTATCAGCGCCAGTTGCGGATGCAGCACGGGTGCGCCCACGTACTCTGCATATACATTGGGGTTATCTACATTCAGAATCTTCTTCATAGCATTGCAAAGATAGCAAAATCTGCGAAATTGGTATATAATCAGCAAATATATGTATAAATCTTTTGCAGAGTCGTCTTACCTTTGCTTCATGAATAAAACCGTAACTATGACTTTAGCGGCAATGTTGCTGCTTGGCTGCAAACAAAACAATACTATGAGCACATTGAATCTCACACAGGAATGGGACAAGACATTCCCTAAATCCGAGCTGGTAAACCACTGCAAGGTATCCTTTCACAATCGCTATGGCATCGAACTCGCTGCCGATATGTATGTTCCCAGGGGTGCAGAAGGAAAATTGCCGGCCATTGCCGTCAGCGGTCCCTTTGGTGCCGTGAAGGAGCAGTCCAGCGGTCTCTATGCACAGCACATGGCGGAAAGAGGCTTCGTCACCATTGCCTTCGACCCTTCTTTTACCGGTGAAAGCGGCGGAGAGCCTCGCAGAATGGCGTCTCCGGACATCAACACGGAAGATTTCTGTGCCGCCGTGGACTTCCTGAGCACCTGTGACCTGGTGGATCCGGAGCGTATCGGCATTATCGGTATCTGCGGTTTCGGAGGTATGGCAATCAATGCTGCAGCATTGGATCCCCGTATTAAGGCAACCGTAGCTTCCACCATGTATGATATGTCCCGCGTCGCGCGTGAAGGCTATTTCGGCAGTACCGACAGCGAAGAGGCCCGTGATGCACAGCGCAAGGCCTGGGCCGCCCAGCGTACTGAAGATTACCGCACAGGCAGTTACAAGCGTGCAGGCGGGGTTGTGGATCCGCTTCCTGAGGACGCCCCCTGGTTTGTCAAAGATTATCACGCATATTACAAGACAGAGCGTGGTTTCCATCCCCGCAGCGGCAACTCTACGGATGGCTGGAACATCATCGGCACTATTTCTTTCCTTAATCAGCCCCTTTTGGACATGGCCGGAGAAATCAAGACTCCGGTGCTCCTTATCCATGGCGAAAAGGCCCACAGCCGCTATTTCAGCGAGGGCGCCTTTGACAAACTCAAAGGGGATAACAAGGAACTTTATATCGTTCCCGGCGCCGTTCACACCGACCTTTATGACGACGTTGCAGGAGTTATCCCTTACGACAAGATAGAATCTTTCTTTAAAGATAATCTGAAATAATATGATATGAAAAGATTATTCTATTTGTTGCTGACAGTACTTATGATGAGTTGCACAGATAAGCCCATCACGATGAACCTGTATTATACCGGTGAAAACGGTAATGCAAGGAAGTTCGTTGAAGAAATGGAATCCAGCGGTACGGCAGATGCAATCAGGGCGGAGGAGGGTAATCTGAGATATGATTACTTCTTTTCGAAGGATGACCCGGAAACCGTGTTGCTTATTGACAGCTGGGCCAGCCAGAAAGCCTTGGACGCCCACCATGCCACTCCCATGATGAAAACCATATCCTCCCTTCGGGAAAAATACGATCTCACCATGAGAGCGGAGCGCTATTACCGGGCTGAAGAGGACTTGACCGATAACGATTCAAAGTATATTAGGGAATAAGTGCAGGGATTTCGCTGATTCTTTGATTACAAGGATATTATGAAAAAGATAGCAATCATTTTATTTGCATTATTGACTATGACAATGGTTAAAGGCCAGACTCTGACTGAGCGTCAGAAAGGATTGGCAGCGTGTGCCTGCCTTATGGCACAAGGTGATTTGGACCGTCTGCAGCCCGCTGTGCGCACTGCTCTTGACAACGGAGTTACCATCAACGAACTCAAGGAGGCGTTCTCGCAGCTCTATGCATACACTGGTTTTCCGCGTTCGCTGAATGCACTGGGAGTGCTGAGTAAGGTTTTGGAGAACAGACAGCCCTCCTGGCAGGAAGGCAAGCCCTGGACACGTCCTGCCGAATGGGACGATGCCCGTAAAGCCTACGAGCTTGGGGTAAAGAATCAGACACAGCTCTCAGGAAGACCCTTCAATTATGAATTCTGTCCGCAAGATGACTACTACCTGAAATCTCACCTCTTCGGAGACATCTTCGCCGGCGACCAGCTTTCTGCAGCTGACCGCGAGATTGTCACCGTAGCTGCACTGAGCGGTCTGGAAGGTGTTACTCCGCAGCTCGCAGCCCACAAACAGGGAGCCGTTAATATGGGCAACAGCCAGTCTCTGGTGGATGAACTTTCCGCCTGGCTCGATGCCCAGGCTTATACGCTCCGCAGCAAGTGGCCCAAGGGAGAACCAAACCCCTACGGCGCATTTTTCAGTGGCAGGAGCTATCTGGCCGACGTCGGCGGAGGCGTAATGAATGTAACGTTCGAACCCGGCTGTCGCAACAACTGGCACATCCATCATGGACAGGTGCAGGTGCTGATCTGTGTCGCCGGACGTGGCTGGTACCAGGAATGGGGGAAGGATGCGGTTGAAATGACTCCTGGCACAGTCATCGCCGTTCCGGCAGAAGTCAAGCACTGGCACGGTGCAGCCAAAGACTCATGGTTCCAGCACCTTACATATCACAAAGACGTGCAGGAAGGTGCCTCCAACGAGTGGCTGGAAAAAGTAGCTGACAACGAATACGGGAAGCTTTAAAAAGTAATCTTGTCGATTCTGAGGCGCAGTGTTCCCGAAGGGACCTGCGCCTCTGCAATTTCACCTACTTTCTTTCCCATCAGCGCGGCGCCGATAGGGGATTTCAGCGATATCTTGCCAGCCTCCAGGTCCATCTCGTGAGGACTTACTATCTCGAACTTCATCCTGGCATTCGTAGAGAGGTTGGTGAATTCTACCCGGCTCAGAAGGCAGACCCTGTCTTTTGGAAGGGCCCCCGGGGTGATAACGCGAGAATTCTCAAGGACTTTCTGCAGGAAACGGATGCGGCTGATAGTCTTCCCCTGAATACGCCTTGCTTCCCGATATCCGGCATTGTCGCTTCGGTCTCCCTGGGCGCTGGCCTCAGCGAGGTCGTCCTTCACCTTGGGGTAGACCTCGCTGACAAGATGCTTCAGCTCGGCTGCCAACTCGTCGTATCTTTGCTTTGACAGGTATTCCACAGTTCAAATATACAAAAAAAGTCGCTAAACTTCACTGACAAGTGCATTTCGTCCATAAGGTGCGTCACCGCATGGGTGTAATATTGTGTAATCAAATTCTTTGATTCTCTCGGAAAATCATCTACTTTTGCTCCGTCCGGACAACAGCACAGATTGTTGAACGATTAAAAAAACGCAAAGGAAATGAAGAAACTGATTCTTATGTTAATGATGGCCGGGTGCTGCCTTATGACGGCCCATGCGCAAAAGACCGTGGTGTCGCAGACCAATCAGAAGGTCTTCGACTCCGTAGAACAGATGCCGGAATATCCTGGTGGCATGCAAGCGATGATCGAGTTCCTGCAAACCAACATGAAGTACCCGGAAGATGCCGAAAAGCAGAAAGTGGAAGGGCGGGTTATGGTTCAATTCATAGTGGAAACTGATGGCAGTGTAACGGATGTGCACGTGGCCAAGCAGGTGTTCCCCTCGCTCGATGCCGAAGCAATCAGGGTGGTGCAGGCCATGCCCAAATGGACGCCGGGCAAGGAGAAAGGCAGGGTGGTCAGAGTGAAATACAATCTCCCCATAGTATTTCGGATGTAATGAAACCCCTCTCGCTGGCATTATTCGCACTAGTCATTGTGGGCTGTTCACATGAGCAGTCCCACAATGAACTGCTAAGCAGGTCGGCGCAGATTGTTTTCACCCAGCCCGACTCGGTCGTCAGGATGCTGTCTCCCTATTATTACGACTCGGCAATGACCGATGCCGACCGGGCACTCTATGGTCTTCTCTACACTGAAGCCTTGCATCGCAGCGGGCTCAGCACTGTGTCGGACTCGCTGATACGCGCCAGCAGAGACTTCTATGAGCGTCAGAGGGACGATGAG
>JAEEGJ010004770.1_pt1 | contig 44604 bp, 40 predicted proteins | sample 8958761 | NCBI WGS metagenome assembly JAEEGJ01 (sample SAMN16246546, study PRJNA631951) | gut metagenome | biome: gut microbiome; feature: rumen; material: RS-attached | host: Bos | place: Iran: Karaj | collected 2018-10
TGGAATATCTGAAGCAGCATGGGATTAACACATTGTATTGGGTTCCTACAGCATTAAGTTTCGTTGCCATCTGCGGTGCGCTGAACTGTCCGCACGTTGACTCGCTGAAAAACATTTTTTTCAGTGGCGAAGTGATGCCCGTAAAGCAACTGAACCGCTGGATCAGAGAGTATCCGGAAGCCCGCTATGTCAATCTGTACGGACCTACTGAACTTACCGATGTCTGTGCCGCGTATGAAGTAAATCGCGCTTTTTCAGATCAGGAAACGCTGCCCATGGGTCAGGCATGCCGGAACATGGATGTCTTTCTTCTGGATGCAACTGATAAACTGGTGCCTGACGGAGAAATCGGGGAGGTCTGCGTCCGGGGAACCGGTTTGTCTTACGGATACTACGGAGATCCGGAAAAGACGGCAGAAGTTTTTGTGCAAAATCCGTTACAGACCAGGTACCCGGAAATCATTTATCGAACAGGGGATCTTGCCCGTAAAAACGAATTCGGGGAGCTGGTTTATGTATCGAGAAAAGATTTCCAGATCAAACATATGGGACACCGGATTGAGTTGGGTGAAATCGAAGCAGCGGTCTCTTCGCTGGAAGGGATTGATTCCTGCTGCTGTCTGTATAACGGCAAGCGACAGTGGATTATTCTATATTATACTGGCGGTATCGAAGAGAATTTGCTGACAGAACAACTGAAAAACCTGGTACCGGGATATATGCTGCCAAATAAAAAATACCGGATAGAAAAGATGCCGCTGAACCTGAATGGGAAAATTGACAGGCAGAAGTTAAAGGATATGGCAGGAATTTAATGGCTTCCGAAATAAAACGAGAACAATATCTGGTGGTTTTTCCCTGGGCAGGCGGTACTGCCGCGTCATTCATTTACTGGCATTCGTGTTTTTCACGCCTCTTTGTGGTTGAGTATGCGGGGCATGGGGCCAGAATGCGGGAAATGCTGCCGCTTGCTATGACAGAATTACTGTCAGATGTACAACTGCAAATAGAAAAGAACATACCGGAAGGTTCTGAACTGATTTTATTCGGGCATAGTATGGGCGGAATGGTGGCTGCAGAAATTGCGGTGGCATTGGAAAAAAATAGGAAGTACAGTCTAAAAGCGGTGTGTCTTTCCTCTGTTATTTTTCCGCGAGTTGCAATTCAGGACTCTGCCATTGCGGAAGTCGTGCTGTGCGACAAAAATTCTGCTTCTTATCTGAACCGTATAGCTCCTGTTGCGCGAGGGCAGGATATTGCGGACCAACTGGATTTTGTACTGAGGCAAGATCTGGATCTCATAAGCCGGCATGCATGGAAAATTGCATTTAGTACACTGCCCGTCCCGGTATATTATTTTTATGGAGAACAAGATACACTACTTGCCGGACAGAATTTAGAACAATGGAAGGCCTGTATACCGAATCAGCAAATACAAGCGTTTTCCGGCGGGCATTTCTATCTGGAAGATGCGTATAACCGGGAAAAGCTGGTACATATTATTAATAAAATGTTACAGGAAAGGTAATATAAAAGAACAGGGGGAACCAGATGGGAAAAAATAAGCCATATGACGGGAACGGTGACCATACCGGTCTGGTGGTACATAAATTAACGTTCTGGGAAGCCGCTATGATGGTGGTCGGCTCAACGATAGGCTCTGCCGTTTTAGGGCTCGCGTATGCGACACGTAAAGCCGGCTGGCCTGTTTTGTTTATCTGGCTCATCGTTTCTGCCTTATTGTCTACTGCTTCCATGCTGTATGTTGCAGAAACGGCGCTTCGTACGGAAAAGCCGCTGCAGCTGTCGGGACTGGCACAAAAATATATTGGAAGTAAAGGATCGTGGCTGCTTTTCTTTGCCGTAGGCGCCACGTCTTTTTGCAGTCTGATTGCTTATACCAACGGATGCGGGAAAATTCTGAGTGAATTTCTGCAGGTCTCATTTCAGACCGGAAGTCTCATCTTTATAATTCCGGCGACGATAGTGGTCTGGTATGGACTGAAAGCTACAGGGGTGGCTGAAAAATTTATCAGTGGCGGGATGAGCCTGATCCTGATAGTATTGGTGGCTGCCTCATTTATTTTTGCCAGAGTACCGTTGCCTGATATTATGTATACGAACTGGATTTACGCCATGCCAATCTTTAATATTACGGTATTCTGTTTTGCGGTGCAGTATATTGTTCCGGAGTTGTCCAGAGGACTTTCCCATAATCCGCAACAGATCGTTCCTTCGATTTTAGTTGCGATGGTTATTTCACTGGCCATCCTGGCCCTGGTTCCCTTTTCGGTTTACCTGATGCTGCCAGTTAGTGAAATAACTGAGGTTGCTTCTCTTTCCTGGGGAAAAGCATTACCCGGTAACCTGTTTTTTATCCTGGTTAATCTGTTTGGCTTTGGCGCAATGCTGACATCTTTTTGGGCTATTTCGGAAAGTTTTCTGACGAACATTATTGATAAATTTCAATTCCGGTCCGAAACAGACTTTGCAACGCGCTTCGGCGCGCTCGTTTTTATAGTTGTCCCGCCTTTTTTGCTGGCATATTACGGTATTGTGAGTTTTGTAAACGCCATATATCTGGCAGGAACGTCAGGCGGTATTATAATGTCAGTGCTGCCGGTTTTTATGCTGAACGCGTCCAGAAAGAACAGCGATAAACAACCGATATGGCAGTGTGGCTGGATATCCTGTTCTTTTGTTCAATACCTGGTCGTGGCCGTATTCTGTTTTGCAGGAGTTTATTCGATTGCAGGTCTTTTTGGATTGCTGCCGGCCGGGTGGTAACATTAAAAAATCCTTTGCTGAAAAACCCTGTAATGGATTTTTGGCTATCTTTTTCATGTCTTTTTTGGTAAAATAATAAAAAAGATACTCTTTTATAAAAACAGCGGTTTTATGAGTTATTTTAAGAGAATGGGTGCAGCAAGGAGGTTCAATATGAAAGAATTTACATTCCACTATGGCCGGGGCACCAAGAGCTTTTCCCTGGACGAAAGCAGGATCATCAAAGAAATCCGCATGCCGGAGACCCCGGTGATGGAAGACATCCCGAAAGGCGTGCTGGATGCCATTTATAATCCCATCGGCACAGAGCCCATTGATAAGATCATCAAGCCGGGCCAGACCGTTACCTTCATTTGCAACGACCCCACCCGCGTGGCCAACAGCTTCGACTTTATGCCGGTGCTGGTGAACGAGATGAACAAGCTGGGCATTCCCGACGAGAACATGCAGATCGTGTTCAGCCTGGGGACCCACCGCCTCATGAGCCACGAGGAAATGGTGGAAGGCGTTGGCGAGGAAGTCGCCTCCCGCCTCAAAATGTATAACAGCGATGCCAAAATCGCGGAAGACTTTGAATATTTCGGGACCACCAGCCGCTTTACCCCGGTGCTGATCAACAAACGCATCTGCCACAGCGACCACGTGATCCTGACCGGCACCATCGTACACCACTATTTCGCCGGCTACGGCGGAGGCCGAAAGGCCGTGCTGCCCGGCTGCGCCGCCACGGAAACCATCCGCCACAACCACAGCTTCATGCTGGACCCGCGGGCCGGCTTAGGCGCCATGGACGGCAACCCCGTCTATGACGACCAGATGGAAGGCGTGGCCCTGTGGGCGGAAGCCATGAAGAAACGGGGCACCAGCGTGTTCCTGTTCAACGCGATCCTGGACGCGGAGCACCGTTTCCTGCGCATGTTCGCCGGCGATTACATCGCCGCGCACAAAGAAGCCTGCAAGTTCGTGGACCAGGTGTACGGCGTAAAGATCCCGAAACAGGCCGACGTGGTCATCGTATCCTGCGGCGGCTATCCGAAAGATATCAATGTGTATCAGATGCAGAAGACCATGGACAACGCCGTGCTGGCCTGCCGCCAGGGCGGTGTGGTGATCCTGCTGGCGGAATGCGAGGAAGGCAGCGGCAGCGCCGTGCTGGAAGAAACCTGCAAACGCCTGGGCAGTATCGACGCCATTGAAAAGGAGATCCGGGGGCACTTTGTCATCGGCGCCAACAAAGCCTACGCGGTGACCCGGCTGTTCCGCAAAGCCCATTACATCCTGGTAACCGGGCTGGACCGCCAGATGGCGAAAGACATGCTCTTTGACGGCGCCGTGGATACCGTGGAAGAAGCCCTGGCCGCCGCGGAAAAATACGTTGGCAAGGACTACAGCGTAGTGCTGATGCCGACGGGCAGCCTGACCGTGCCGCTGGTAGAAGGATAACGGTAAGCGTTGTAATGAGAGTATCATCCGTATCATAACCGAATGACTGCGGAACGGTACGTAAAGGAAGCAGCCCCCATAAAAGGAAGCAAGCCTCTTACAGAAGACAAGGGATAACGGAGTCCCTGTCTGTGTAAGAGGCTTTTGTATAATCAAATAGTATTTTCAGAAAAATTCAGCAAAGAATTTGATAAGAGGGAAAAGTTTATAGTATAATACAATATAGTGAAAAGTTTTTAAGGAATTACTGATTCGTTCGCTTGGGAATATAGCACTTTAGTGTAACAAGATGAGCACGTTAAGCGTAATTATATTAACAAAAAATGAAGAAAAGGATATAGAAGCCGCTATCCAAAATGCCTGGCTGTGTGCGGACGAAGTGCTGATCATGGATTCTGGCAGTACTGACAGAACAGTGGAACTGGCAAAGAAAAACAGGGCCAGAGTAGTGTTCCGCGCCTGGGACAACGATTTTGCTGCCCAACGCAATTTTGCCCTGTCGCATACAGAGGCTGACTGGGTGCTGTATCTGGATGCGGACGAGCGCATGAATGATGAATTGCTGAGGGGAATCAAAAGAACTATTTCTGCCAGCCCGTCAGACGCAGGCGGGCAGATGCAGTACAGTATGCAGCGCAAATCTGTAGCGTTTGGGAAAAAATTCAGTTACGGACCCTTGTATCCTGACCGGGTTACCCGCATGTTTCCCCGCGAAAGCGTAAAATGGGTGGGAAAAGTCCACGAACATCCGGAGTGTAACCTGCCTTTGGAAAAACTTCGCGGCCATATAGAGCATTACACCTACCAGGACTGGCAGGAATGGGAAGAAAAAATGAGCCGGTATTCCACCATCTGGGCGGAAGAAGCGTATATGAAAGGCAGACGCACATCATTGCCGGTTGCATTATTACACGGTGTCGGCAGTCTGTTCAGTACGCTGGTCCTGCGCCGCGGTTTTCTGGATGGCTGGATGGGGATATGCCTGAGTTGTATGTATTTTTCCTACACCATGTTAAAGTATCTGAAGCTATATCAAATACAAAGAATGAATGGAAACGGATTTATAAAATAACTGTTTCCTTCGGAGGTTTAGTAATTGCAGAACCCGAGATTGTCTGTTATTGTGCCAGTTTATAATGTTGAAAAATATGTACGAAAAAGTGTTGATTCCATATTAAAACAGACCTTTACCGATTTTGAATTAATATTAATAGATGATGGTTCAACTGACAGATGTGGAAAAATATGTGATGAATATGCGTTGTCAGATCCTCGTGTGAGAGTTATCCATCAAAAACATGCAGGAGTCAGTAACGCGCGAAATCAGGGTATCGATATTGCCCGGGGCGCAATCGTGGGATTTGTGGACAGCGATGATGCAATCTGTGCGGACATGTACGAAAGAATGCTTCGCTGCATGGACGCCAATCAATCTGATATTGTTTTTTCCGATACCTATATTGTTAGAAATGGAATAAAAACATTTGGGAGACCCATATATGAAAAAGACAAGTTTCTTGACCATAAAGAAGCAGTCAATGGAATATTAGATGGTACGATAGATAACGCTGTCTGGAATAAAATTTACAGAAGAGAAATAATTGGAAATATACGTTTTCCCGCAGGACGGGTTTATGAGGACGTTGCAACTGTTTACAAATTTATGGATCGGGCAAAAAAAGTCAATTATCTCTGCAAGCCTCTCTATTATTATATAAAAAGAAAAGATTCTATCACGAATACATCTTTTAATAGTAAAGGGAGATACGATTGCTTTTGTGGTTATAAGGAAAGGGCGGATTTTGCCGAACAATACCAATTAGAATGTGCGGACAGATGTAAAGTCCTGGCATTGGAAACGGCATTGTCCACATTGACAGCTTTTTATGCAGTTAATGAAAGCTGTACTTCGGATAAATATCTGGATGTAATCGGTTTTATAGAAACTCATAATCTTTCCCGGTTAATCTCTCATCTTAAACCAAAACACAGATTTCTTATGTATTGTTATCAGTACTGTGTTCCGGTTTACAAGTTATATGCTTTTTTATCGGCAGGATCTAAGAAAATAAAAAAGTGTTGAAGCATTAAAGAAGTAAATGATGGAGAACCTGGTTCAGCCATGGGAGTTTCAGGATCGTACATGTTTGATTCATAGGTAACGGTGGGGCATCTTTTCTAAATATAGTTATTTGCCATACCGACTATGCTATGCTAAAATAAAACAGTGTATTTCTTTAGGAGGGGGATTAGTATGTCAAATTTATTTGGAGTATCACATCTGGAAAACTTTAAGGCTTCGCTGGACGAAAGGTCCCAGGCTGCAGTTGCTTCCGCCATTGAAAGAATTACAGAAATAAAAAAACGGGGCGGAAAAGTGATGGTGGTAACGGGAAGCGGCCCGAACATTCACGAAGGCGTTACCACGCTGATCGCGGAACTGATCCGTGTAGGGATCGTTGATGCGGTTTCCACCAGCTCCGCTGTTATCTCCCACGAGATGGCAGGTTCCCTGGACCGGGTCTTCCGCGTTGATGCCAAAGCTCTTGGCATGGACATGGAAAAAATGCCCCGGGGCGATGTTTTTGAATTCACCTGCATGACGGATGAAGAAATTACAAACTTAAAGCGCGAAATGCCGCTGGACGATGATTTGTTAAAACGCGGCAGGGAATTGCCCAAACAAAACGAAATCATCAAAGCGGCCGGGAACATGGCTTACCCCATGGGTCCCAGAACAGAAAAGGTCGCCCACGAAATTTTGGGCATGGCGAGAATGTACGGCCTGCCTTTCGAGACAGTGGCCGGCTGGGGCTGTGACGAGCATACCATGCTGGGGGCCGCCGCGCGGAAAGGCGTTCCGGTCCTGGTTACCATTCCCCAGCTGATTGGTGGCGGTGCCGTGGGGATGTCCATCGGTGATTCCATCCCCGTTTCCCAGCGTTCCATGCGGCTTTCCCGTATGCTGGCTGCCTGCGATGTAATCATCGAAAGTGCGGTAGCTTTAACCCAGGAAATCCACGACGGACCCTTTGAATGTTATACCGGTCACGGCATTTGGGCCTGGTGGTCCGGCCAGAACACCTACAACCTGCGGAACAAGAATTTAATCCGTATAGACCTGGATGAAAACCTGCGGCGCGCGGTGGAACTGAACAAGACCGTACAGGAAGCTATCGATAAAGGCCTGCCGAAGACAAAAGCCGCTAAAATTCCTTTCCGGATGGAAATGTCGGCCTTTGCGCGTCACGAAAACAGCATACCGATTGTGGGTGATATCGGCAAGGTATGGCCTTTGATTGCTGCCGGCGTGGCGAAAAACTTAGGCATTGAGCTGGAATTTCTGTCTGCTTCCCAGGATACGCCGGAAGGAACTGCTATGCGCGAGTGGATCGTAGAAAATGTAAAACCCTTTGACAGGGAAAAAATGCTTGAATACACAAAGAGTTTTAATCTGTAATCAGTAAAATGACCCACCCGTTGCATAGACGGGTGGGCTTTTAACGCATTAAACGGACGGATTGATGCAGTCGTTTATTCTTGGAGATAGTTTTTAAGGGGAATAGTCCATGAACAAAAAGAAAATTGGCCCAAAGCGTGTCGTCCTCCTCGTAGATAATACCCGGGGGCACTTTCACCAGTCACAGGGGATTGCCCGGTGGCTGGAACGGCTTTGCGGGGCAGAGATCCATGAAATCAAGGTTCCGATCCTTACCGGTCTGAGACGTTTTCGTGTTCTCAAGATGCAGGGCCGCCAGCTTGGTTCCGCATCTCCGGAAGAAGCTAAGGAATGGCTTAGGAAAGCTGGTTTCTCGACAGAGGCTCATGCGGACATATTGTCCGGCGGAACAGGGATACTTTTTATGGCGACAGGCAACTCGGCATCTACGTTCTGCCTCGCACTGGGCAAGGCGCTTAACGGACGTTCAGCCGTTGTCATGACTCCCGACGTGGTGGGAACGGAGCCTTTTGATTTTGCCATCGTTCCTGAGCATGACCGTCCCGCCCCTGCGGATAATATCCTGACAACACTTGGCGCCCCCAATCATATTTATTTCCCGGAACTTCAGGCAACGGCAGAAAGTTTTTTTGATTCGATGAAACCGTTTCCCGGAAAGGTAATAGCCCTTCTGCTGGGCGGAAGCGATGCTAACTATGAACTCACGCCTTCCTGGGTACGGTCTGTCCTGCCGTCCCTGTGCAAAGCGGCGGAACAACAAGGGGCTGCGTTGCTCGTTACCACATCGCCCCGTACAGGGGCGGAAGCGGATTGCGCCGTCGAGTCTGTTCTCGGGGGAAGTCCTGCTGTCCGTTATTTGCTTCTGGCTTCTCAAAGTAAAGATAATCCCGTACCTGCCATGTTGGGCGCGGCAACCCATGTTCTCGTCACGGAGGATTCTGTTTCCATGGTTTCAGAGGCTGCAACGGCCGGTTTCCGGGTGGGATTGCTCCGGGTTGGCAGAAAACAGACCCTGAAGACGAAGTCCCGCAATCTTTTCGGAGCGGGAGCCGTGCGGTTTGATGAACTCTTTGAGAGAATGGCAGCAAAAGGGCTTGTCGAGGATTTGGGAACGGCCCCGGATTTTGACGCCTTCCTGGCTCCCGAGGCGCGCAAAACAGAGGTTCCTTTTAACGAAGCGAAGAGGGCTGCGGAATGGATATTGAGTCGCTGGACTCAGTTGGAAGAAGAGGTATGATATGAGGATCCTTCACATCGTTCCGGAGTTTGAACAGGGCGGCGTAGAACGCTACGTGATTGAACTTTCTGAGATACAGATAGCCCATGGACATCAGGTCTTTCTTGCAACAGCGGGGGGAATAATGGAATCTCAGCTGCATCCGGAAGTCCAGGTCATCCATCTGCCTGTTCACAGAAAAAATCCCATCACGGGGCTGTACTGTACCTTTTGCCTGGCACGGAAGCATAAGGAATGGGATATCGTTCACGCCCATTCCCGGGTTCCCGCCTGGATTTGCTGGTGGACGTCGGTGCTGACCGATATGCCCTGGATCTATACGGCCCACTCGACTTATTCCCTTAACGCTGGCCTGACGCCCCTGAAGCATGCGCCGGGCGTCATCTGTGTTTCCGAAGCCGTACGGAAGCATCTGGCCGCCTATCTTCCGCCACGGACCATTACCCTGACTAACGGGATTCGAAAACCTTCCCGTTTATGGGAGGGAAAGGGGTTCCCGGAGCATCCCCGTTTTCTTTTTGTAGGGCGGCTTGCGCGGCCCAAGGGACTGGATACTGCACTGAAAGCGCTGGGAGGACTGAAGGATCGCCAGTGGACCCTTGACGTGGTAGGCGACGGTCCCCAGCGGGCGGAGTGGGAAGCCCTGACAGCCGAGCTGGGCCTGCAGGAACGGGTTACCTTTCACGGCTTTTGCGAGGATGTGGATGCGTGGATGGCGAGATCCGGCTGTCTGCTCTTCACTTCATTTCAGGAAGGCATGCCGCTGACGGTACTGGAAGCTTTAGCAGTAGGCATCCCTATTCTGGCATCGGATATGGATCAGCTGCTTCCGCTGGCATCCGGGCCGCTGATCCCCCAGAGAGATGTGGAAGCATGGCGTACGAATTTAGCAAAGTTTCTGGACGGCGGCGCGGCCAGTCCGCTCCATGCGGACCGGCTGACCACTTTCGAGGACGTGGCTGATCAGATTGAGGCGTTTTACAGGGAGGTCCTGGCAAATTGAAGGTTTTGCATTATGCTGACTGCACGACCCTTTCCTGGGGCGTGCCCTACATTGCCCATATGAAAGCCCTTGCAGAGCTGGGTGTGGAGCAGACACTTCTCTGCCGGGGAGGAGATGAGTTGGAACACCTTGCGAAAGAGAACGGAATCCCCGTACGGACATGGAAGCCCCTGACCGCGGCTTTGCCGCGGCTTTCGCTGAGCTTTGTACAAATTGTGAAAGAAATTTCCCCGGATATCATCCATACCCGGTTGCTGTCCGCCGCCGGTATTGCGGGAACCTGGCGTTCCAGGCTGGGCATCCCTGTAGTGGCAACATTTGATAAACCGGGGAAGGCCAGGTATTACAAAAACATTGACCGGTACATCTCCTGCGCAAACTGGCTGAAGCAGTATATGTCCGAACATGAGGGCCTGCCCGCCGAAAAGATAGACGTTGTCCACAATCCTGCGGACACGGCCCGTTTTGCCCGCAACGAAAACAGCCGAAAAGAGGCCCGGGCGCTTCTTAACATCGCGGACGATGAGGTTTTGATTTCCGGCATGGGAATCTATATCCACCGGAAGGGTTTTGATGTATTGCTCCGCGCTTTCGCGAAGCTGCGTCCCGAAGGGAAGAAATTACGCCTGGCCCTGATTGGGGGAGGCGGGGACCAGCGTGAAGCCTACCTGAAAATGGCCGGTGAGCTGGGCATCCGGGATCAACTGATTCTGCCGGAAAGCTTCGTTAAGGACGTGCGCCCGTGGCTCTGGGCTTCCGATATTTTTGCCATGCCCTCCCGGGAAGAGGGATTCAGCATCGCCCTGCTGGAAGGTCTGGCAGCAGAGCTGCCTACGGTAGTGTCAGACATCGCTCCCTTTACCGAAATCATCCGGGACGGAGAGAATGGTCTGATTGCAGGAACGGAAGATCCGGAAGATTTTTCCCGCGCCCTTCAACAGATGCTGGACATGAACACGGAACAGCGGAACCTGCTTGTGCAAAATGCCCAAAAGACGATACGTAATTTTACGCCGGAAGCCATTGCCCGAAAGACTCTGGCCGTCTATCAAAAGGTTTTGGAGCATAATATTTAATCAGGGGATTAAAAGATATTTTCGGCAGAAGCAAAAGCTGTTTTAAGCGACCTAAGGCCGTTGAAAATACCTTTTGACAGGAGTTGCCGTATTAAAACTGCCTATCTTCAAAAGAAGGAGTAAACATCATGCACATAGATAAGTTGTCGCTATATATCATTACCCAGAATGAAGAACTCCGCCTTGGCTCTGTCCTGGAGTCCGTTAAAGGATTGGTGGATGAAATAGTCATCGTTGATTCTGGCAGCACAGACCGAACAGAGGAGATCGCCCGATCCTATGGGGCAAGATTCTTGTTCCATAAATGGGAGTCTGTGGGGCATCAGGTCAAATGGGCGGAGGAACAGTGCGCTTATCGGTGGGTGTTGCGGTTGGACGCGGATGAGGTTGTTTCTCCCGGGCTTGCAGGTGAGATACGCGATATAAAGCTACACGGCACAAAGGACGGATATATCTTGCCCAGAGGTGATGTGTTCCCCGGTATGAAACACGCTAACCCCTGGGTGAAACATTACAGAGAAATACGGCTTTATTGCCGCGACGCATGGACGATGAGCGGGAGGATTGGACATGATGATGTTGTAAAAGTACGGTCCGACGCTACCTATGGGGCGTGCAGGTACTTTATTGACCATTACTCTTTTATATCCATTCACCAAATCATTAAAAAACATGATGTTACATCAAGACGTTTGGCTGAACGCGCTGTCATTCAACAAAAAAACTATTCTCCATGGCGTTTGGTAGGATGTTCTACGCTGGAATTTATCAAATATTATCTGCTTGGACGTTTTTTCCTTTTAGGCTGGTGGGGATTTATTCATTGTGTTAATCTCAGCTATTTTCGTTTCCTGAAGTTCGCAAAATACTATGAGATTTATCATAATCCTTACGCGGAGGGGAAGACCTCTGTATCCTCAGCAGAAAAGATGCTGGACAGGAACAGGATAAACGAAACAGCAGGAAGTTCAAAATAGTAATTCAGCATATAAGACTTTTGGAGGCCTAATGAATTCAAAGGACGAAATGTACCCGCTTGTGAGTGTTGTCGTGCCCGCCTATAACACTGAGAAACGTATAGCCTGTTCACTTGAGTCCATCATTGCACAGGACTATCCGAACATTGAGATTATTGTCGTGAACGATGCCTCGACGGATGGGACGGAGGATGCCGTACGACGTATACTTGAGGATTGTGGGCGTCCTTTTTCCCTTATTACCCATAAAGAAAACCGCGGAGTATCTGCTGCACGCAACACGGGAATAGGTGCAATGAAAGGAAAATTCGTCTGGTTTGTTGACGCGGATGACATGGCTGAAAAAAAACTGGTCTCTACACTGTATTCCCTAATTGAGGAAAGCCAATGCGAACTGTCATTTTGTGGTTTCAAGGACAGGTTTAATGATGGGCGTCCCGATGTTTTAGTTCCTGTGAAACTAGATGATAATCATACTCGTAATGGGGAGGATTTGCTTTGGCTGAGAGTATTCCATAAGATTGCGCCTCACATTGGCGGAATATTATTCCGTAAAAAATTTCTTCTTAAAACAGGCTTGCGTTTTCATGAAGGGTGTACTGCTGGTGAGGATGTAGAGTTTCAGCTGAAGGCCCTTTGCCGGACCGGAAAGGCGGCTTTCACTCCGGCCTGCCTTTATATTTACGTCCACCACGCCGGCATGGGGTCGGTACGCGATACTGACACTAAAGAGAAACAGAATCGCCGATATCGGGATAACACGGACGCTCACCTAAGGACGGCCCAATATCTGAACGAATATGCACCTTCTGGAAGGATTAAGGAACTGGCAGATTATTTTATCATGCCCCAGGCTTTCATCCGACGTCTCACGCTATGTGCAAAAACGAATGACAGAGCGGGATTTGACGCACTTCTCTCTGACAAATCTACACGTAAGACGCTGAGCGCGTCAAAAAAGTTTTTCTTCCAAGAACCGGAAGTCTATGGCAAGGCTTTCGCATTACTATATTTTCCGGATATTTATTACCGGTTGCGGAGCAAATAGAATCTCGTTAGAGTTATAGGATTGATCCATATTGTTTTGAGGGAAGAAATTATGGATAATGGTTTTATTGTTTTATCCCGTGATTTTTTTATTGGTAAAGGGATAAATATGGCGGGTTATATTAATCCAATGAATCCGTCGCAATGCATTAAAATTAGAATACGAGAAATTCGAGATTATTATCTGGAAATGAATTATAGAAAATCAAGACAATTAAGAAGACTTCCGCAATCATCGCTTATGGTAAAATACTATGGCGAGGTTGAAACAAACCTTGGAACCGGATATGTCTATGAACGGGTTGCCGATTATGATGGCTCTACAAGCCTGTCAATTCACGATTTGGTCCAACTGGAAGTGCTGGCCCGTGAAAAAGGCTGCAGCCTAAAAGAAACAGCGGGTACTGAAAAAGAAATTCCTTGCGTAAAGGATGCCATAGTAAAACTGTACGAGGGGATTTTACAAGACAGAGTAATTGTTCATGATTATAGTTGTTGCAATTTTATGGTTCAGTTTAGTACACCTACATCCTGGAGAATACGAATAATTGATGGTTTAGGTTATCGGGTTCTTATTCCCCTGGTCTACTACATCGACTATTTTAGTGTACGTCAAATCAGACGTTTTCGGCTTCGCTTCATCAATTCATTTACAACCTTACAATATCCGGGATTCTTTTCGGAAGAAGAAATTGAGAGTCTAAAAACAACGTTGAATGAACAACTATCCATAAATCATCACAATTTGCGGCGTTGACTCTGATGTGGCCATGTGCGTTTTTTCTGAGCGCAGTTGTTGTCTATGTTACAAATTTTAGAGGAAAGGATTAAAGAAGGCAAGTCAAATGAAACTTAAGCAGATAAAACGGCTTTACACGGAATTTGGCGCAGAAACAGCTCTTTCATCAGTCTGCGCGTCAAGTTTTAAGATGGCCGTACCGTGGAAACACAGGTGTATTCTGCGTTATCTAGAAGAAAAGTACAGCGGGTTGATATCCGGCTATAAGCAGGCGCAGTCTGAGACGAATGACGCAGTTTCAGAGATACCGGGCGCTGTCTGGACTATGTGGTGGCAGGGGGAAGATGATCTGCCGGAAGTTGTCAGAATGTGCCATGCCAGCATCAACAGGCACAGAGGCAATCATCCGTTCAGGATCATAACCCGCGATAATTATCAAGACTTCGTCAGTCTGCCGGATTATATCATGGATAAGGTTGGGTCAGGCGCGATTACGATCACCCACCTGTCGGATATAATCCGTTTTGCGTTGCTTTCAAAATTTGGCGGCTTGTGGCTGGACTCTACGGTCTTTGTGGCTGACCGGATACCGGAAGATATTTTCACATCGGAGTATTTTACTGTAAGACGACCTTCGACGCCGAAAAACGGCCATGTGGCACAGGACAGGTGGACAAGCTTTTTGCAGGCGAGCCAAAAAGGGAACCTTTTGTGTCAATTCGTTTTTGATTTCTTTTTGGAATATTGGAGGGCGCAGGATTATCTGATCAACTATTTTCTGGTAGACTATACTATCCGGCTGGCCTGCGATGAATTGCCGCAGTGCAGGAAGTTGATGGATGCAGTGCCTGTAATGAATGACGACCTTTACAGATTAGAGGATATGATGAACGCAAAGTGGAATTTGTCGGTATTTGAAGAAATAAAAAGGAATGCCCTTTTTTCCAAGCTTTCCTGGAGAAAGGAAAGTAAAAAAAGAACACTTTCCGGCGAGGAAACGGTTTACGGACATCTTGTTAACTGTTCAGTTGAAAACCATGCCCAATAATATACAAAAAAGTTAGGAGGGGCGTTCTTGGAAATTAAAGTTTCGGTTATCGTTCCTGTGTATAACGTAGAAAGATATCTGCATAAATGTGTAAGGTCTTTGCTGGATCAGACTTACAAAAACGTGGAAATCATCTTGGTGGATGATGAGTCTACAGATCATTGTCCGCAGATTTGTGATGAATTTGCCGCAAGGTTTCCACAAATCCGGGTGATCCACATTAAAAATTCGGGCACGAGCGGTGCACGGAAACATGGTTTGGAACAAGCGTCCGGGGCAAAGATTGCCTTTGTGGATTCCGATGACTGGATACTTCCTTCTATGATTGAAGAGATGGTTGCAGCGGCAGAAATATATGCTGCGGATATCGTCAGTTGCAACTGGAGGGAATTCAGGAATGGAGAAGAAGATGGTACAGAGTGTGTTGACGTTTTGGACAACAATGCACCGGCGGAACAGATTCGGGATGAATTTCTGACAGACAGACATGCGAATTGTATGTGTAATAAATTGTTTGATAAAGCATTATTCACCGATATCCGGTTTCCGGAGAGAGTGATTTATGGGGATCGGTATGTCCTTGGCGAGCTTGTTTGCCGTTGCAGAAAGTTTTATTATCTGGCCAGGCCATTGTACTGCTACCGGATTCATGCCAGTTTCTCCAAAACCCGGTCCAAAATCCGCCGGAAATACGGACTCTGGCTGGCCGGGCAGGAACGCGAAAGGGTTTGTGAAAAACATGGGTTAGCCGGACCTTTACAGTACAATCGTTTACAGACGCAGGAGGCTGTTATCTGTCTGATGACGATAAATCAGGCAGAACCGGAGCTAAATGCAGAACAGGAAACAGAGGCAAAAAAATTTCTGCAGAAATGCAAAGGACATCCTGCAGACGGCTTATCATTGCGATATATAATGGAATGGTGGGCATTAGAAAATGCACCGGCTATAGCACGTTTTTTCGGCCTTTTAAGTTTATGGGCAGAGAAAAGACAGCAAAAAAGGAAACTTAAAAAGTGACGGCGATTATGAAAAGTTGCACAGGTTATTCAGAATTTGGCTGCTCATCCTCCTGTTATTATTTTCACCAACAAAGCTGTTGTGGGGGGTAATGATAACGTTGTCCAAATCCCAAAGGGGACTGTTTTTATCTAAAGGTTCGTTTTCAAACACATCCAGAACCGCACCGCTTATCATTTTTTCATTAAGAGCTGTAATCAGGTCTTCTGTTACTACTACAGCGCCCCGCGCAAGATTGACCAGTATGGCTTCTTTTTTCATTTTTTTAAGCCGAGCAACGTTTATCAGGCCGTTTGTTTTTTTAGTTAACGGAACGGTGATCACTACAATGTCAGACTGGCCAAGAATCTTGTCAAGCTGACGGGTTCCGGTTATTTTGTCGTAATGTTTGTTTTTCTTGACAGTATCATTTACACCGATAACAGTTGTTTCAAAGGCCTTAAAACGTTTTGCGCACTCTGTTCCGACGCTGCCGCAGCCAATAATGGAGACTGTTTTGCCAGCAAGCTCCCTGAGTTCCCTGTTCTTCTTCCACAAATGGTTCTTCTGGTTTTCGTAAAACCCGGTCATGTCCTTAAATATCTGGAGAATTCCTGCAATTGCCAGTTCTGCCATGGGAACACTGTAAACGTCACGGGCGCAATGAATTATTATCCTGTGTTCATTTACGTAGTCCATAGGGATCCTGTCAAGTCCGGCAGAAGTCAGTTGGATGTACCGTAAGGCCGTAAATTTGTCTATATCATGATAAAGAAAGATTGCGTTGCAGATGATTCCTTCAACCCATATTGGATTACAGGGTAATTCATCTGCTTCACATTTCAAAAAACGAACGGAATGTCCCTGCTTTTCCAATATAGGAATATAGTCTGGCGCCTCCTGCCAGGCGCCGGTGATCAGCAAGTTCATAATGTAGTCCTTTCCGGGTTCTGCCTCTTTATTTTCCGGATTTAATCCGGGAGACAATTTCCTGTACAGTTTCCAGTATAAATGTTTCGTTTTCTTCAAAATAACGGCTGTGGACAGCTATTTCTTTTTCAAAAGCGCGCATACTACGTATACCGATTTCGAATTTTTCACGTATATAATCAAAATTTTTGCCTTTATTTACGTTACAAAAAGAACGGGAAAGGATTACCATACTGCTTCCAAGTCGATAATGCTCTTTCAGGATTGCTTCTGCCGGCAACATTCCGGAACCGATGGAGGCAATCCCACCAAATCCGTAAGGGATCCCGGAATGCCTGAGTTTGAGGCAAAGTGCTTCAATTGTGCCGTCACAAAGCAATTCGAACATGAATGTTTTTCCATATCCCAGACTCAAATCGTTTAAGCCGATATGGACTTCATCTATTCCCGGTACAGCAAAAATGGTATCAGCCAAAGCGACCGCTTCGGGTGTTTCCAAAAGCAGGGAGACTCTCGCCCTGCCGTTTACACAGGCAATAAACCTTCTGACTTCATTTACTGTTTTGAAAAACGGCAGCATGATTATATCTGCGCCTGCGTCAATGACTGCATCGATTTCATTTTCGGAAGAACTGTATTCGTTTGTTGCTTCATGAACAGGATTTACCCTGACAAGAAGCTTTGCTTTTGTAAGAACATTACGGATTGCTTTCACGTCTTCTGCCGTGTGATGATTCTGTACAGAGTCAAGATTCCCCTGCCGTGCAGTCTTGCCGATGTATTCCATATCGACAAATATGCGGTCGACGCCTGCTTGTTCTGCGATAAATGCTATATCTGGATTATTGGTGATATACATTAATTTCAGTGGCATATTTTCTTGCTCCTTCCTGATAATAAAACGAGAAATATTGGTCCGGTCTTCTGTATAGGATATCGGTTTAGGTGTTACTTCAGAATATGTCAGTAACACCCATTTTTTATCCTCTGTACACTTCGGAAAAGTATATTTCATATATTGCTTCAATACTAAAAATATTAATCTCTTTTTCGCATATCAGTTTAGCATAGTTTGTCATACCGGACAAGGACATTGCTTCTGAAAAATGGAGATGAATTCTTATGATTATGGTATAATAAATCATCAATAGAGGTTTTTTCATAGGGTTAGACCATGAAAAAATGAAAACCGGTCCAAAGCGTGTTGTCCTCCTCGTCGATGATACCCGGGGACACTTTCACCAGTCAAAGGGAATTGTCAGATGGCAGGAACGGCTTTGAGGAGCGGATAGTTTTGAAATCAAGATTCCGATTCTTAGCGGTCTAAAACGTTTTCGTATCCTCAAGATGCAGGGTCGCCAGCTTGGCTCAGCACCTCCGGAATATGCTTAAGAATGGCTGATTTCGACAAATAATCTGATGCACTCTTTTGATGCTATTTTTAACACAGTTTCCCTGGCATCATTTTATGCAAAAATGATGTTATTATTAACGTCGGAGGGATTATATGAAAAAAAACTGTATCATGGTCAGTATAATATGCAATGTATACAATCATGAAAAGTATGTCCGTGAAGCGTTGGAAAGTTTTGTCATGCAAAAAACAAACTTTAATTACGAGGTGCTTGTTCATGACGATGCTTCCACAGACCATTCTGCCGATATCATCCGCGAGTATGAAAAGCAGTATCCTGAAATAATAAAACCGATTTACCAGACTGTAAATCAGTATTCAAAAATTAACATGAGTATAACCAGAACATATCAGGTTCCACGGGTAAAAGGGAAATATATTGCTTTCTGTGAGGGCGATGATTTCTGGAATGATTCGTATAAGCTGCAAAAACAGTTTGATGAGATGGAGGAACATCCTGAAATTGATATGTGTGCCCATGCGGCTTATGAAATCTGCGGGAACAAGCTTGTCAAAAAGATTATGCCCAGTACTGTTAAAACGATTCTGGATACCAAAAGCGTTATTCTCGGGGACGGCGGTTTTTTTGCGACAAACAGCCTGTTTTACCGTGCGAATATGTATGATGATGTTCCAGAGTTTCACAGGGTTTTTAACGTTGATTATTCACTGCAAATATGGGGTTCCCTGCGTGGCGGCGTTTTATTTTTGCCGGATCTGATGTCTACCCATCGTGTCGGCGTACCGGGATCATGGACAGAAAGGGTAAAAAAGGATAAAAAAGTTGATATGAGGCATTCGGAACGAAAGATTCAGTCATTACAACTGCTTGATAAACATACAAACGGGAAATACCATGATGCTATTATGGAAAAAGTGGCTGATGTCGGCATACGTTACCTTAAAATTCAGCACCGTTACCATGATATACGTCACGGTGAATACAGTGAGTATTATAAACAGTTGCCTTTCAAGGAGAAATACCGTATATGGGCGCATCAGTTCCTTTTCTGGTTTGGGCTCAGGCCTTAACCGGCACAATATATTCTGCAAAAAACTTATAAGTCGCCTGATGCGTTGGTTTAAATTATATTTTGGAGAACCGGTATCTATGATCAACATTTTATTTACTTCTGCAGGCAGAAGGAGTTATCTGATACAGTTTTTTAAAGAAGCTTTAAATGGTACAGGATTGGTACATGCAGCAAACAGTGAAGTAGTATCTCCGGCATTTGGCGTGGCGGATAAAAGTGTAATTTCTCCGTTAATTTACGACGTAACTTATATCCCATTTTTGAAACGATACTGTCTGGCTAATGATATAAAAGCTATTGTTCCTTTGTTTGACCCTGATTTGCCGGTTCTGGCGAAACATAAAGCCGAGTTTGAAAGTATGGGAGTAAAAGTAATTGTTTCCGACCTTGATGTTGTGACTGTTTGTAATGACAAATGGAGGACTTTTATATTTTTAAAAGAAAGCGGTTTGAATGCCCCTAAGACATTTATTAATGTAGAAGACGCTTTACAGGCATTACAAAATAAAGATATTGCTTATCCTGTTATCCTTAAACCCAGATGGGGAATGGGTTCTATTGCTTTATTTGAGGCGGACGATGAATCAGAACTGAAAGTGTTCTACAGAAAAATTAAGAAGGAGATAAAAAGAACTTATCTGAAATATGAGTCAGCAATGGATTTTGAGAACAGTGTCCTGATTCAGGAAAAACTGTCAGGCGTGGAATACAATCTGGATATCATAAACGACTTGGCGGGTAATTATCATAATACCATTGTGAAAAAGAAATTCGCCATGCGTGCCGGAGAAACCGACTGCGCAAAAATCGTTAATAATGCAGAATTAAAGAAATTTGGAGAGGTATTGGGCAAAAAATTACGCCATACAGCCGATTTGGACGTTGATGTATTTTGCCAAAACGGCACCATCTACATTTTGGAAATGAATGCGCGTTTTGGCGGTGGATACCCTTTCAGCCATATATCCGGGGTAAATCTGCCTTTGGCTATTGTGAAATGGTTACAAGGTGATGTGGTTGAGAGTAATCTGCTTCAGGAAGAGTTTAATGTAATTGCATATAAAGATATCAAGGTAATAAGGGTATAATATTTTGTATCCAAACGTATCATTTATGCTATTTTCCCTTAGTTAAAAATGATATGATTGCCGCAAGATACAGGGGTAATAATTCATGAAGAAACTGATGATATTGAACGGTTCCTTGCTCCAGGTTCCTTTAATCAGAGCCGCCAAAGAGGAAGGATATTACACCATTGTTTGTGATCGGACGGCTACGAATCCGGGAATACAGCTTGCCGATAAACATTATCAACTTAGCGTGTTGGATTTTGACTCAGTGATGAAAGTTGCACTAAAAGAACATATAGACGGCATCATATCAAATTATGAGAATTCCATGTCCATTGTGGCAAAAATCTCTGAGTTATTGCATTTACAGGGAAATCCGGAACTTGCCGTAAAACGCATTGAGTCGAAGTATAAATTCCGTGAGGTTTTACAGGCGGCTAACCTGTTTTCGCCTGAGGCTTTTGAAAGCGAAGATGTTGAAGAGTTTTGTGAAAAAGTGCAAAAACTGACATTTCCCGTAATTGTAAAGCCGAGTAACAGCTCTGCCAGCAGGGGCATTACGGTTTTTGAAAATTATGAAGAACTGCAAATCAGAGCCTGTTTCAATAGCTGTCAGAAACTGTCACTGGATCATAAAGTGACTGCGGAAAACTACGTAGAAGCCAGGGATGCAGCGTTTTTTGAAGGGGAAATATTTGTTTTTGACGGCAAGGTATATGATTTCGGCATGTTTACCTGTTTACGATCTAAAGAATTTCCTCTGTATCCGCAATGCAATGTATATCCTCCCCTTTTGAGAAGGGACGAATCGGTTACGATTAAAGAACAACTGTATGCCATCTGCAGGGAGGCCGGATATAAATATGGGATTATTAACGTTGAAGGATTTATTGAGAAGAATGGGGAGCCTTTCTTTATAGAAATTAACGCCAGACAGGGCGGAGGCGATAATCCGTTGCTGATTCAAGATTGTTGTAATGTTGATATGTATAAGCTGCTAGTGACAACAGCAATGAATGATTCTTATTATTATGAACAGATAACGGAACAATTAACTGGAAAATATGATATTGGGCCTTATATTACTACATTTGCGGTTTTTTCTCGCAGAGATGGGTTATATAGGGGATTGCATATTGACGACGATGTGAAAGAATACATATATGATATAGAAGAATTGCATATTATGAACACACATATTGACAGAGCAAAACATTCCGGTGACCGTGTTGCGAAGGTACGGTTACGATTCCCAAACAGGGAACTGCAACTGCGGTATACAGATATTTTAGAAAATAAAATTTTTGCCGAAGCAGAGTAGATTGTAGTAACTAAAGTAAGTGTAATAATATTCCGGAGTTTTATGGGGTAATAGGAAATTTTTATGGATAGGCAAATTTTAGTTACCCGCTCTTCCATGCCGGGTTTTGATGAATACTGTGCAGAAATCAAAAAACTGTGGGACAGCCATTGGCTGACTAATATGGGAGTCGAGCATGAGATATTGCAGAGAGAATTGGAAGCATTCTTGCAATGTCCTCATGTCGTACTTTACACCAACGGGCATTTGGCACTGGAAAATATGATTGCTGCCATGCAGTTCCCCAAAGGCAGTGAAGTGATTACCACGCCTTTTACCTTCGCTTCTACGACTCACGCGATTGTAAGAAACGGCTTAGTTCCGGTTTTCTGCGATGTGAACGACCACGACTATACAATGGATACAGAAAAGATTGAAGCATTGATTACGGAGAAAACCGTTGCTATTATTCCGGTTCACGTATATGGTAATATGTGTGATGTAGAGCGGATTAAAGAAATCGCAGACAAACATAATCTTAAAGTAATTTATGACGCAGCCCATGCTTTTGCGGTGAAATACAAAGGCATATCTTCCGCTAATTTCGGCGATGCGTCAATGTTCAGTTTTCATGCAACCAAGGTGTTTCATACCATTGAAGGAGGTGCAGTCTGTTTTTTGGACGACAGCCTTGTAAACACGTTGAATGACATGAAGAATTTTGGCATCCGCGGACCGGAACGCGTTGTATTTGCCGGCGGCAATGCCAAGATGAATGAATTCCAGGCAGCTATGGGCATCTGTAATCTGAGACATCTGAAAAATGAAATCGGGAAAAGAAAGAGGGTAGCAGAACGCTATTGGCAGCACCTGGAAGGCATTAAGGGGATCAAACTTTGCAAACCGCAAAAGGATGTAGAAAGCAACTACGCCTATTTCCCTGTGGTTTTTGACGGTTATGCTGCTAACCGGGATGAAGTGTTTGTAAAGCTTGGTGAAAACGGTATTACCGCCCGGAAGTATTTCTTTCCATTAACTAACAATTTTGAATGTTACAGGGAGTATCCTACCGCAGGCGCTGAAAAAACACCGGTAGCGGCGTTTCTGGCCAGTCATGTACTGACGCTGCCAATGTTTGCTGATCTTGCAATGGAAGACGTGGACAGGATCTGCAATATTATTATCGGGTGTGGTAAGTAGTGCTAAAGGAGATATATAGATTATGAAAGGTATCATACTTGCCGGCGGTTCCGGTACAAGATTATATCCTCTCACGCGGGTAACGAGTAAACAGCTCTTGCCGGTTTACGATAAGCCGATGATTTATTATCCTCTGAGTACGTTGATGCTTGCCGGAATCAAAGATATTTTAATTATTTCTACGCCAACTGATACGCCAAAGTTTAAAGAATTGCTGGGAGATGGCGGTCAATTCGGCATTCATCTTTCTTATGCGGTTCAGGCTAAACCGGAGGGGCTTGCCCAGGCGTTTTTAGTTGGTGAAGCGTTTATTGGCAACGATCCCTGCACCATGATTTTAGGGGACAATATTTTTTATGGCAGTTATTTCCGCAAAAATCTTTCTGATGCAGTTCATAATGCCGAAAAAGGAAATGCTACCATATTCGGTTATTATGTTAAAGAGCCCAGACGGTTTGGAATCGTAGAATTTGACAAAAACAGAAAGGTTCTTTCCGTTGAGGAAAAACCCAGAGAACCAAAAAGCAATTATTGTATTACAGGTTTGTATTTTTATCCCCGGGGCGTGGCGGAAAAAGCAAAGCAGTTGAAACCCTCTGCCCGTAATGAACTGGAAATTACAGATTTAAACAGGTTATACCTTGAAGAAGAGTGCTTACGAGTTCAGATTCTGGGACGGGGCTTTGCCTGGATGGATACCGGCACAATGGACAGCCTCATGGAAGCGTCTTCATTTGTCCAGACTGTGCAAAACCGTCAGGGGGTGGTCATTTCCGCACCGGAAGAGATTGCCTATTATGAAAAGTGGATTACCAGGGAAGACCTGCTGAAATCTGCAAGACTGTATGGAAAGAGCCCATATGGGGAACATTTAAAAAGGGTTGCGGAAGACAGGCTGGTATATTGAAGGGTTGTTACCAGACCATTAACCGGAAGTACTATATTTTACTCAAACGGACGGAATGTAATATGACCATTATTGTTACCGGCGGAGCCGGATTTATCGGATCCAATTTCATATTCCATATGCTGGAAGCGCATCCGGGCAACCGGATTATCTGTCTGGATAAGCTGACTTACGCAGGCAACCTGTCCACATTAAGACCGGTGGCGGATGATCCCCGGTTCCGCTTTGTTAAGCTGGATATCTGTGACCGGGAGGGCGTATTTAAGCTGTTTGAGGAAGAACATCCGGACATCGTGGTGAACTTTGCGGCGGAGAGCCATGTGGACCGTTCTATTGTCAATCCTCAGATTTTTTTAGAAACAAATATTATTGGCACAAGTGTATTGATGGATGCCTGCTGTAAATATGGTATTGCTCGTTTTCATCAGGTTTCTACAGATGAAGTGTATGGGGACTTACCTTTAGATCAGCCGGATTTATTTTTTACAGAAGAAACGCCGCTCCATACGTCAAGTCCGTATTCCAGCTCCAAAGCAGGGGCAGATTTGCTGGCGCTGGCCTATCACAGGACCTATGGCCTGCCCGTGACCATTTCCCGCTGCAGTAATAACTATGGACCGTATCAGTTCCCGGAAAAGCTGATACCTTTAATGATTATCAACTGTTTAAAAAATAAACCTTTACCGGTTTACGGTAAAGGTTTGAATGTCCGCGACTGGCTGTATGTGGAAGATCACTGCAAGGCTGTTGACCTGATTATTCATAAAGGCCGTGAAGGCGAAGTTTATAATATTGGCGGTCATAATGAGATGCATAACATTGATATTGTGAAACTAGTCTGCAAAGAGCTGGGAAAATCGGAATCATTAATTACATATGTTACAGACCGCAAGGGACACGATATGCGTTACGCCATTGATCCGGCCAAGATACAAAACGAACTGGGCTGGGTGCCGGAAACGAAGTTCGCAGACGGGATTAAAAGAACAGTCAAATGGTATTTGGAGCACCGCGACTGGTGGGAAGAGATTGTTTCTGGCGAATACCAGTATTATTATGAAAAAATGTACAAGCATAGATGAAGAAATTGAAATATGCTTAATTATAGAACATGTGAGTGTTACGTAAGATTGAACCCAATAGGTTGTAGGTATGAGAAGTCTTCCCGATAAAGAGGTCCTTAAATGGGTAATGAAAAACTGATTTCCGTTATTATACCCGTATACGGGGTTGAAAAATATATTCACCAGTGCCTGGATTCCATTATTACTCAGAGTTATAAAAATTTAGAAATCATTGTTATTAATGATGGTACCAGAGATAGAAGTGCTGAAATCGCTAAAGAGTATGCCCGAAAAGACAGCCGTATCAGGGTATATGATTATGAAAATGCCGGCGTGAGCGTAGCCCGCAATCGTGGTCTGGATCTTGCCAAAGGTGATTATATATCTTTTGTAGACAGTGATGATTGGCTGAATTCAGATTTTTACAAGAAGCTGGCAGATGCATTAGAAACCAACGATGCTGATATTGCAAAATGCTCGATTATTGAAACCGATACCGTAACAGAAAAAATCATTTGTTTCCAGAAATCGAAAGCTAAAGAAGCTGATTTCGACTTGTATTTTGATAAAGTCGGGGTTTTATGGATCGTTGTTTGGAATGCCCTGTATAAAAGAGAGATTGTGATGGACGTACGTTATCCTGCCGGTGTAAATTTTGAAGACAACTACGGCTCCGGTATGTATATTTTTAAGGCAAAGAAGGTTATAGAATTAAAAGACGCTCTTTATTATTACAGGTATAATACATCCGGGATCAGTAAAGGGATTCAGAAATATCCCTTTGATCATTTAATTATGTACAGCAGATTGAGAAATGATTTGTTCAAATTAGGTTTTACTGATAAAAGAATGGATTCGCTTGTTGCTGCTGAAACTTTTCGTCTTATCAGGGACCGAGGGGCTTCCCACATGTATCGCATAAAAGCAATAGACAAAGAATGGTATGAATATGTTAAAGATAACTTGAGCTTGCGGAGAAAATTATTATTATACTATTTGTTACATAAAATGCATATTGATGTTATTTGATTTGAGATATTATATCATGGGCTCTGCTTGCGGTTTTATTGCAATTGAAAGAAACTGGAAGCGGTTTGAGGTGGGGCAATGCCATATTTTATAAAGCATATAAAACTTTTACGCTTCATTGATTATAATTTTAAAGCGCAAAAAGTTCAGGCTATCTTGCTCAACACTCCGTTGTATGGAAATATCGGCGATCATGCTATTGCTGTAGCTGAAAAAGAAATCCTGTCTTCTTTGGGCATCAGTGTGCTGGATTATCCGTGGGAAAAAAGATGTTTTAATGTGATGGCTAAATTAACGCCAAAAGATAAAGTGATATTGGTACATGGCGGCGGCTATATCGGAGACCTGTGGATCAATGAGGAAGAAAAGCTGGAAAGAATTTTACAGGCATTTAAGCATCACAGAATTATTATTATGCCGCAAACTGTACATTTTGATTTAGAAACCGCAGAGGGAAGAGAGTTCTTTGAAAGAGCGATGCAGATATTTTCTGTGCACCCGTCGCTTACCGTATTCCTCAGAGAAAAAATCAGCTATGAGTTTATGAGGAAGAATATGCCGCAAGTCCATGCTGAACTTGTGCCTGATGTTGTCATGATGCTTCAACCTGACGTTACGGTTCCACGTAGCGGCGTTTTAGTTTGTCTTAGAAATGATAAAGAAAAGACAATGACAGAAGAAAACAGAAGCATTCTTCTTGCATTATTAAATAAACACTATGAGAAAATCACATATAGCGATATGATAGGAAACAAAAACATCGGACCTGAGGAAAGTCATCGTGTGGTGCAGCTCAAACTCAGGGAATTTGCAGCTTCTGAGCTGGTAATTACTGACCGTTTGCATGGAATGATTTTTGCTGCGGTGACGGAAACGCCTTGTATTGTATTAAACAGCCGAAGCCATAAGATCAGAGGCTGTTATGAATGGCTGAAAAATCTGGGGTATATCCGGTTTTTGAATGATATTAATACATTACCGGACGTTGTCGAAGAATTAAAAGCGGTAGAGCCGGTTTACGATCACAGTGCAATTATTAAAGCAATGGAGCCGTTATTCAAAACATTGAAGAAAGATTTGGTTGACTGATTTATTCTCCGAAATAGAGCAGGCGTACTGAAATGTCACGTCTAGAAGAAGATAATTTGGCGAAACCCTGCGTAGTCTCTGCTTACGGTTTAATTGCAATTGAAGGAAACGGGAAGTATTTTGAAGGGATGTAATGTTATAAATAAGGGGGGAGAAAGAGTTGAACCGGTTAAGACTTGAGAAAATTGATATTATAAATGGCAAAAGAATTATATACCATTATTCTGTTGCCGGTGAATGGGCAAAGTATTTTTCTGATCAGCGATCATCTTTTATTGAATATGATTCAGATATTTCTTGTGTACCGGACTCCGTTTTGGCAATACCCTTTGTTTGTAATATACTTCCTGCTTTGTGGCTTTGTGATGCTGAGTTATTTGTAAATAGTCTGGACGGGGATTTTTTAGAGAATTTGCCTTTTGTTAAGGACGGTTACTGTAAAATGTATCCCATGCTTAATTTTGGTGGAAAAATACACACGAAAAGTGAGAAAGCGACGCCGGCAAAATCAACCGGAACTTCTGCCTGTTTTTTCAGTGGCGGAGTGGATGCGCATACGACTTTATTCCGGCATTTAGATGAAAAACCGGATTTGGTAACCATTTGGGGTTGCGATGTTAAGTTAAGCGACAAGGCTGGCTGGGATAATGTAATGAAACATGTAACAAATACGGCTGAGACTTACGGAGTGAATTTTCATGGAATAAAGAGTGATTTTCGCGGTGTTCTGCAAGAGTCAAAATTAGGTAAACTCGTACGTTCGATAGGAAGTGGATGGTGGGTTAGTTTTCAACATAGTATTTCAATAATCTCCCATGCAGCTCCGCTGGCATTTGTTTTTGGCTGGGAAAAAGTTTTCATTGCATCTTCTATTACTGAAAAAATAAGAGATAAATTTCCTTATGATTGCGTTAGCGTTCCGTCAATTGACGGTCATTTGTGGTTTTGCGGTTGCCGCACGATTCACGATGGCTATGAATTGGAGCGGCAGCAGAAAGTTGCTTATCTTGTCAAGTGGCGCAACAAGTTGCACAAGCCTTTAAAACTGAGGGTTTGCTGGGAATCGGAAGGTGGAGAGAATTGTTCGCATTGTGAAAAGTGTTACCGGACCATTTTAGAGTTGGTTTCTGAAGGGGCAGATCCTAATGAGTATGGGTTTTTCTGGAGGATTGAGAACGTTCGTCGTTGTAAGCATGAAATGTTGTATGAAACAAAAATTCCGAAAGATTTAATAGAGCATTTTTATCTTCCTATCCAAAGAAGATTACAAGAGAACAGGAAAAATATCAATAACTATGAAGAGTACCGTTGGCTTGTTGAATGTGATTTTTCAAAATTTAATGATACAGTTGAAAAACGGCTTTGCAGAACAAAATTAGGAAAAATGCTTGTCAAAATAGTTCATCAGTAAAATGAGGATTGTTGCTTGCGATTAGTTGAAGCGGCATAATATATTGTGAAACTAAATAATGTATTTTTGAGTCATGTTAAGCCGCTATTTAGGAGAATGTACTTTGGATTCAAAAGTTTCGGTTATCGTTCCCATTTACAACGCAGAAAAATATATCCATAAATGCATACAGTCTTTGTTAGACCAGACTTACAAAAATCTGGAAATTATATTGGTGGATGATGGATCTACGGACCATTGTCCACAAATTTGTGATGAATACGCTGCAGAATACCAAAGGGTGCGGGCAATCCACCAGAAGAACACAGGTGTTTCTGGTGCGCGCAGTCACGGTCTGGAACTGGCAACTGGAACTAAAATAGCATTTGTGGATTCGGATGACTGGATTCATCCTTCCATGATAGAGGAAATGGTTTCAGCTGCGGAAAAACATGCTGCAGATATCGTCGTTTGCGACTGGATGACTTTTAACCATGATGAAAAAAAGGGAGAGGTGCATACGCAATTACTGGATAACAATGCATCTATGGAACAAATCAGGGACGAATTCCTGATGGACTATCATCCTAATTACATGTGTAATAAGTTATTTAATCAAGAATTGTTTATCGGCATTCAGTTCCCGGAGAATATGTTTTATTATGAGGATATGTATATTCAGGCTGAACTTTTTTGCCGTTGTAAAAAAGTATATTATCTGTCAAAACCGTTTTACTGTTACCGAATTCATGCCAGTCTTGCCAACAGTCAGTCATACATACGACGGAAATACGGAGCCTGGCTTGCCTGGAAGGAGCATGAAAGAGTTTGTGAAAAATATGGACTTGCCGTACCGCTGCGTTATAGTACTTTGCATGCACAGCAAGCTGTTATCAGTCTGCTGACGCTGAATCATGCAGATCCTGTTTTAGAGCCGGAACAGAAAAAAAATGCACAAAAATATCTGCAAGGATGTAAGGCGCATCCTGCAGATCATTTATCTTTAAAACACAAAATAGAGTGGTGGGCTTTGGAAAACTCGTCACCTGTTGCATGCCTTTTTGGTCATTTAAGTTTATGGGCAGATGCGAAAAAACAAAAGAGAATATTTAAAAAGTAAAAGCGGTCAGAAAAGGTGTTTACTTCCTTTGCTGCTTAAATAGTGCATTTAAGGTTCTGTCTATCTTCTGAAGGATCCCTTTTATTTGCCAAGTGAGGGCATAGTACTCCTTTTTTATTTATAAAATATTCATAAACAAAATCATCCTTATAGTAAATGCCCATAGAATGTTTCATTGCCTAAAACTGTTTTTATGTTGTAATTCGATTTCCAGGAGAGCTTGAAAAACATTGTCTCATCTGTCAGTTTTTTATAAATATTTTCATCGAATCTGGAGGACATTAAATCTTCAAGGTTGTATAGTTCGGGATTGCTCAATGGTACATTGTCAAGAATTGTTCTGCAAGCCGGGATTTCATTATACGCCAGGGCAAAAACGTAATCAATTAAAAGATAATGAATTAAGATATTCTGGTTTTTCCAGTATTCAAGAAAAAAATTATAGATGAAATCACATAAAATATTGTTGCTCTCTGAAGCCTGCAGAAAACCAGTCCAGCGTTCTTTTGAGACGTTGCGCACATTTTTATAAGCATGCTTTACTGTAAAATATTTCATGTCAAAAATCCTTTCGGGGATTTTTTTTGTGGTAAGAATGGTCGTGTCAAGCCACATTCCGCCATGTTTTAACAACAAATACGATCTCAGTAAATCTGACAAATGCGTGTATGAAATCTGGCCGGATTTTACTTTATCAATGATATATCCGGGAATATCGGCATAATCATGATAATTATCCGCAGTTAAGATTTTCAAAGGGTGAGAGCCGCAATTAATTTTCATGTTTTTCAGGCACATTCTTACAACTTCTGGCTGAATCTCATCACTGTCGCCTTGAAACCATAATGTCCAGATGATTTTTGAATTCTTGTTTTTAGTATTTGCATCGTTACTTTTGCGTTGATATTCAGAAATAAAATCGTTATACTCTTCTTTCAGGTATTTCAGGATGTTTCTGTTTCGATAATCAGAAGCCTTTTTAAAAGTCGAAGCACAGACCGATGAGAATGCAATATCAAAGCCGAAATTATTATACAGATCTATAGCTTGAGAGACTTTCATTTTGTGTTTTTGCCTCCGTGTTATTTGCTTTCGAAATCTTCTTCAATTATTATTTGAAAAGTAGGTCAGGCTTTTAAAATTCGGCAACTCAAATATGTGTCAACGTCCCGGATTTTCAGCATGGCAGAACAGAAAAAACGGATTAAAAACACAGAACTCAGGACTGCCACAATGAAAGCGAAACCCTGTAACATCCTTTTTTCATTTTTAACAGACCTGAAATAATGACAAAACAGCATAATTATATTATTATAATTATATTAGAAGCATAATAAAGATTACGTTTTCAGTCAAGTAGTTTTTCCTTGGTAAGGTGTTTCAAAATGAAAACTGAGAAATTGATTTCGGTTATTATACCTGTATATGATATGGAAAAGTATATTAGCCAGTGCCTGACCTCTGTTATAAACCAAAGTTATAAGAATTTAGAAATTATTGTTGTGAATGATGGTTCAAAGGATAGAAGTTCGGAGATAGCTAAGGAATATGCTCAAAAGGATAAACGTGTCAAGGTGTATGATTATGAAAATGCCGGCGTGAGCGTAGCCCGTAACCGTGGACTGGAACTTGCCCAAGGCGAATATATCTCTTTTGTGGACAGTGATGACTGGCTTCATCCGGAGTTTTATAAGATACTGGCAGATGCGTTAGAGACAAATAATGCTGACATTGCTAAATGTTCCATTATCTATACCGATACTGTATCAGAAACAATCATCGGTTTTCGGGAATCGAAAGTTAAAGAGTCTGATTTCAGTTTATATTCGTTTAAAGATATTTTGTGGATTGTTGTCTGTAATGCCTTATATAAAAGAGAGATTGTGATGGATGTGCGTTTTCCTGCCGGTATAATTTTTGAAGATAATTATGCTTCTGGCATGTATATTATTAAGTCCAGAACAGTTGTAGAATTAAAAGATACTCTTTATTATTACAGGCGTACTCTGTCCGGTGTAAGCAAAGGGCTTAAGAATCATCCTTTTGACGTGTTAATCGTAGTCAGCAGACTGAGAAATGATTTGTTCAAGTTAGGTTTTACTGATAAAAGAATGGATTCGCTTGTTGCTTCTGAAGTTTTTCGACTTATCAGGGACAGGGGAACTTCCCGCACATATCGCATAAAAGCAATAGACAGAGAATGGTATGAATATGTTAAAGATAACTTGAGCTTGCGGAGAAAACTAAGATTATACTATCTGTTACATAAAATGCATATTGATATTATTCCTTAGGAGCCCGTAAAATCAACAAATCTGGGCTTGACAGAATAGGAAGGTGCTGATTTTTAGATGTTTGGGAATGAAAATGGATATATTAATTATTTAAAAGTAATTAGAAATGCTTTTAATTTTTTTTCTAATACCAAACGAATAACGACATTGGATAACAGAGTTACGTTAGTGAATTATTGGACCAGTGATGTTGCTATTTGCAATAAAGACTGGTTATATCTGTTTATAAAGAATAATACCGGAATTGAACATATAAATATTTTTTCGGTTTTTGGCAGAAAAGAGAATATAGAAAAGTATGCCACAAAAAAAGATGTGTTTTTTTCCGGGGAAAATTTGGATGTTAAAAACGGAATCCATGACGATTATTGTGACTATTGTCTTGATTATGTTGGCTTATCATTAGGATTTGCACAAAGAAAAGAAGCAAATTATTTACGCTTGCCTTTGTGGATAGTGTGGATTTTTGATCCGGTTATAGATAAAGATAAGATTGCAGAACGTGTTAAGCTTATTAATCAAAGCCGAAATACCGGAAAATATGAATGTTCAATCATTGCCCGTCATGATAAATGGAACATGCGCGCCCCGATTTATGAAGCGTTAAAAAATAGAATGGATATTTTATGTGCTGGTCAATGGAATCATAATACGAATATTTTGTGGGACGAGTATAAAGATAATAAGATTAAATTTTTAAACGACTGCAAATTTACTATTTGCGCAGAAAACGAAGATACTCCCTACTATGTAACGGAAAAATTGTTTGAAGCATTTTTGGGAGGCAGTGTTCCTATATATGCGGGAGCAGCTTCAAAGCCGGAACCCGGTATTGTTAATTTGGATGCAGTGCTGTTGTGGGAAAGAGGGAATAAAGATAATAATGAGGCTGTTGTAAGAAGAGTATGCGAATTAAATATAAATGAAAAATTATATGCTGAATTTCTTTCAAAACAAAAACTACTGCCTTATACAGTTGATTATGTATATGAAAAATTAACGCTGCTGAAAGAGAGGCTGGAAGCATTATAATAAAAATATGGCATTCATCAAAGGCGCCTCTGTCAGAAACGACATCTACTCATCCTTATTACGTCTATGCGGTGGCTAAACAGTATGGCTTGCGAAAGAAAGGCTGTAACAATGAGTTTTCAGAAGTATCATGGGGAACCTGATTCCCGAACAGATTATAAAACATATATCAAAAAAAGAGTATTGGGCAATTTGCTGAAAGGACTTGACTCCCAGCCAGGTATTAAAGCAAATATTAAAAAGAAAGTGTTAAAATACTGGCTGAAAAAACTGGTCAGACAGGACAATGAGACAGCAAAGCAAAGTATTACAATAAAAGAACTTATAAGGGAAATTGCTGATCAGGAATACAATGAGAATTCTAATAAAGTATTGCTTGTAGAATTTAATTGGTATCATGGGGAGTGCATTCCCGGTTTTTATAAATATCTCTCTGACTTAAATTATGATGTAGATTTATTAGTAAATGAAGGGCTTTTAAAGGAAAAGGCGTTTGATGTAATAAAGTGTAATCATATTTATAATTGCGATATTGAACTGATGGGATTATTGCTTCAATACGTATTAATAGAACAGTATCAGTTTGTTATTTTTAATTCAAATGCATTTACATGGAAAGGGGGATGGCATACTGTATTGCAGGAATTTCCTTTCCTTCTTAAATATCTTGATAAAATTTACGTTCTTGAGCATCAACTGGAGTACCTGAATAAAGATTTACTGGAAATTGGGCATGTCTTTTTCTTAACGGATAAACTGTCTGTCGATAAAAGGATGGTTCCGGTTAATTGCCATTGGTTTGGGAATACCAGTTTGCCACGTAAAAATAAAGTTACCCGTTTTATAACGGTTGGCGCCATTGATCCTGTAAGAAGGAATTTTAAAGCACTGTCAGATGCGGTTGAGTTCTTGTATAATCATGGAATAAAGAATTTTCATATAACTGTAATCGGGCTCGGTAAATTGGATGTCATCAATCCTGCTATCCGTCGATTTTTTACAGCGCTGGGAAGGGTTCCATATAGTACAGTGCATGCCGAAATGAGAAAAGCCGATTTCTTTCTGACTTTGCTTGACCCCGACAATCCTGATCATGACCGTTACATTACGCATGGTACGAGTGGCAGTTTTCAGTTGATATATGGGTTTTCCAAGCCCTGTTTGATTGCGGGGAAGTTTGCGGATGTATATGGCTTTTCTTCTGAGAATGCTGTTGTTTACCGTGATAACAGCGATTTGGGCTTGTCTATGCGGAAAGCAATTGATATGTCAGAGGCGGAATACGAGAGTATTAGAAATAGTCTGATTCATGTTTCGGATGACATATATAACAAATCTCTTGAAAACTTGAAAAAAGCCCTTTCAGACAATTAGTTCCGGAATTGTTTCATTTAACATCGATTAAACAGTTACAGGCGGCTTTAAGAAAAGCAAATGGAATAATTACTGCAACAGAAACTCCGCTAACAATAGTCAAGAGGGAGACTGCTATGAGTTTTAATAATCATTGTAATGAACTTAACTCGCAAAAAGGCCTCAAGGCGTATATCAAAAAAAAGATTATTAATATTTTGCTGAAGAAACTGGTTACTGAGCCAGAAGAACCGTTGCTTTTCCGTGATAAGCCGGGGTTGCTGATAGACGTTTCACATGTTACCGTTAATAAAAACTGGATAACCGGAGTTCGGCAGGCAGGCAATAAAACCTGGCTGACCGGGATTGCCCGGGTTGTCAATAATATTTTTCATCATATTTACGGCCTGTCAGACAATGTCATTCCAATTCAATATAAATCAGGCAAGCTGATTACGAGCTATTTATATCTCAGCCGGCTGGAAGGGTTAGAAGAAAAAAACGAACAGACCATTATGCTCCAACAGGGAGATAATATTCTGTTATTAGACGATCCCTGGGATAAATATGATGACTATTATTATATTTTGGATATGGCAGCAAAAGCGGGCGGTAAAAGTTATGCTATCGTACATGATTTGATACCGGTACAATATCCGGAAGTGTGCGGTGCAGAAAGAGTAATAAAGGAATATACCGGTTGGCATAATATGTTATTACAAAAAGCCGATGCTCTTGTATGTGTTTCCCAAACGACAGCAGATGGACTTGTCGCATATTATAAGCAAATGAAATTCACCCGAACACGGCCGTTAGCTGTGTTTTACTTTCATTTAGGCGCAGATGTTCCTGAAGGTGAAAAAAAAGTGCGGGAAGAAATTCGACGTTTTGTAAGCAGTGGCAAGTTCACGTTTCTTATGGTTGGAACCGTGGAACCCAGAAAAAAGCAGATAACAGCATTACGGGCGTTGCAAAAACTTCCGGAGGAAATCCGCAGAGATTGTCGTTTGCTCATTATAGGCAAAGACGGATGGAAAAATGAAGATGTCTTTGAAATGCTTGAATTGCCTGAACTCAAAAAAAATGTCCTTTGGGTCAGGGATGCTTCTGACGGAGAACTGCGCTGGGCTTATTCCAATTCCAGTGCGTTAATCGCTGCTTCGTTACAGGAAGGTTTTGGTTTGCCTTTGGTTGAAGCGGCTCATTTTGGCTTGCCTCTGATTTGCAGCGATATTCCGATTTTCAGAGAAGTAACTCAGGGAAATGCGGATTTCTTCACAGTACAGGACGCAGCAAATCTTGCGGAATGTCTTGTAAGGTGGATGCAGTCCGATCAGCATCCTGATTCCCATAAGATTCCCGTTTATTCCTGGCAGGAATCGGCGCGGGAAGTTTTGGATATTGTCGGAGGAAAAGCTGAACCCTATAAGGTATTGCAATAATAGAATTATAATCTTTCGTATCTGCACAATAAGCTTTTAGTTTTGGAAAGGATCGAGTTTATGTTTTCACGTAACCTCAAGCAAGTTATTGTTTCTGTAACTTCGTATCCTGCCAGGATCAACGAGGTTGTTTTAGCTATCAAAACGATTTACAGGCAAACGATGTTGCCGGACAAGGTTATATTGTGGTTAGGGGAAGAAAAATTCCCGAATAAATTTGATGACTTGCCAAAAGAACTTTTGCAACTGATGGAAGAAAAGCATCTTGAAATCCGATGGTGTGAAGATCTGGGGCCGCATACCAAGTATTTTTATGCTTTCAAAGAATTCCCGGACGCTTTAGTTATTACTATTGATGATGATATATTGTATCCGCCGGACCGTATTAAAAATCTGTATCGATGTTATTTACGTTTCCCACAAGCTGTTTCTGCCGGTCGGGCGGATTTTGTTCCCATATCAGAGCATGAGGAAATGCCGCCCGTTACCATATGGCCGGAAGAGGTTGACGCCTGGATATTGCAACCTTCCATGCAGTTATATGCGATGGGTGTAAATTGTGTTTTATATCCTACAGTTCTTTTTTCTCAGGTAACGGAACTGCTTGATAAAGAAACAATCAGACGTGTTTGTCCCTATGCAGATGATTTGTGGTTGAAGGCAATGCAGGCGGTGGCAGGTATTCCAGTTGTTGTAGCCGAACCTGATCAGCCGTTGCCTATATCGACCGAGGAATCGCAGGAAACAGCTTTATGGCACTATAATTGCAGAGATGGCGGCAATAATGTACAGTGGAAACAAATCGAAAAGGAAATTGACGGCCGTTATGGGAAGGGATTTTTGCGCGAAAGACTATTGGATAAATCCGTTGGCAAAGATCTGACCGGAAGCAAAGCTTTGATAGAGTTAGCAAGATATTTTCAAAGAAAAGCTCAAAAGCTGCAAAACCAGTATGCAAAGTTTTATACACTTCGTATGGATATAAAAAATATTGGAGGCAGAGGTTGCAATCTGGCAGAGCGGATTGTAACTCCCAAAGCGTTTTCTGTAAGCAAATCGAAATGGCGGTCAAACGGCTTGAAGATTGAGTGTGTGTCAGATAAAATGCAGATAGTAATTCAATGTGAAGGAGACGGACAACTCGAAATTGACCTTCTGGGACGGAATATGCGAAATGCTTTCGGAAAAAGATATCCTGTCTGGATTGATGTTAATTGGTTTGCGGTAAATGGAGAGGTTATTTTTAATGATATTCACACCGTCTGTTATGATAAAAGGTACATTTACAAAAGACCTGTATCAGACGGAGAGTTGCTTGAACTGGAACTGGAATGGTCAGAGTGTCAGTCGTCTCTTACCGTGGATGCTGTAAAAAGGATGGAACCGGAATTAAAAAATGGCTGGTCGTTTAAAGTTGAAAGAATTATAATGTATTTACCAAGGATAATTCGGAACAGAATACTGAAAAAGGGTTAGGCGTATGTTGGATATTCAGGAGAGTAAATTAATAAAATACCTGACGTTTTTTTCCACCCTGGCAATTTGCACGGTGCGTCCTGCTACGGCGGTAGCAGAGCTTGCAATGGGCATCGCGCTGTTGCTGGGAATTATTTTGCGGTATAATAATAAAAACGATTTTTCAATTTTAAATGAAGAAATAAAAGGATATATGAAAGCCTATGGCGTATTTGTTTTGCTGACTATACCGTCTATACTCGTTTCCGATAGTCTCGTTGCAAGCATAAAAGCGTTTTTCGATTTATGGATTTGGCGATACGTAATATTTATAATCATTGCGGTCTTTATTAAACGGAGAGAATATCTTGTTAATATGGTGGTGGCCTTTTTGGCTGTAAGTTCTGCTGAATGTTTGTTTACACTGGTTGAAGTATTGAACCATATAAGGGCCGATGGCCGCGGCTGGGGATTTGGCGGCAATCCGCTGATAATTGCAGGTGTTATGTGTATGTTGCTGCCTGTTGTAGTGGTCATCCTTATGGATCCCGGTTTTGAAAAGAAACTGAAAAAAATATCTGTGTTTGCCGTTATCAGCATTCTTGTGGGGCTTTTATGCAATAAGAGCCGTGGAGCATGGCTGACAGAATTGATTGTGATTCCTGTTGCGACGTATCGGTATATAAAACAGAAAAAATCTTACCTCGCAGTTATGTTGGCAGTATTTTTAGGAATAGCAGGATTTATGGTAAGCAGCCCTCAATATGTGCAGAGAGTTCAATCTATTACTAATATTACTACGGACCGGTCCAACGCAGATCGTATCTGGGTTTGGAGATCTGCACTTGACATGCTGAGGGAGCATCCTGCGACCGGTGTAGGACTTGGCCGGTTCAAAGTCAGCTACCAGACAGAATATAAATATGTGCAGGAAAGCCAAAAACTGACTCATGCCCACAATAATTTTCTCCAGGTAAGCGCTGAGAATGGTATCATCGGACTGGCAGGATTCCTATATTTCATTGGTTATTACCTGTATAGAAGTTTGCGAAATTACTGTATTAAAAATAATCCGTATGATATCCTTGTTTTTACTACCTTTTTTGGATATATCTGCCTGTTTGGGCTGATTGATTATTCGTTGGGCTTTTCGGCAGGAATCCGTACCATGTGGTTTCTTCTGGCGGTTTTATTACAGTTGAAGGAAACGGAAAGGCAATACTGTGAAACAGAATAACCTTCCGGCATCAGTGGATGACGGCGAAAACTATAATAAAATACAGGCGTATAAAATACCTTTCAAAGATAAGTATGCCCATATCCTGTTGCCGGCTTTGCTTGTGATTATCGATTACTGTGCTGTCCTGGCGTCAGAGCAACTGGCGTTTATGCTGCGGAATTTTCTGATTAAGAATCACGGTACGCTGCATATTTCTCCGCTGCATTTTTACGTGGTCTGCCCGGCAATCTTTCTTTTATTTTTACATATTTGCCAGCTGCATACACGGCAGATGCAATTCTGGCGTGTGGTTTCAGGCATTTTTAAGGCCTGCCTGTACGGAATTCTTGCCGAGGTACTGTTTTTGTATGTTATACAGATCGCCGATTCTACATCGCGGCTGTATACGGTGTTGCTTTGGCTTTTTATGTTTTTAACGATCCTTCTTTTTCGTTATATTGTAAAAGTCTTATTGGATAAGACTGGCTTTATTTCTGAGCTGGTACTGCTTATGGGCGCGGGAAATAATGCGGATATTATTCTAAAACATTTGCGGATAGATATGGGTATCCCGTACCGGTTTATCGGATATCTGGAGGATGAGCAGGCAGATGCGGAAGCCGGACTGCAGTTGCAGTTACCGAAGCTGGGGACATTTGCGGAGGCGGCATCCGTAATTAGGGAAACCGGGGTGCAAAAGGTGCTGATCATTGCGTCAGGCTTACGCCGTGAAAGGATACAGGATATCATTTATGAGCTTCAGCCCCTTGTCCGGAGTGTCAGTGTGATTCCGGATGTGGAAACCCTGCCGTTTTTGACCATGGATATTGAGAGCCTGATTGACGGTCGTATTGTCATGTTCCGTATGCGGAACAATCTGCGGAACAAATGGAACCGTGCCTTTAAGTTTATTTTTGACTGGTGCGCAGCGTTGCTTGGCAGCATTATTTTTTTCCCGGTCATGCTTGGTATTGCGTTATGGATACGGAAAGACTCCCCGGGGCCGGTAATTTTTAAACATAGGCGTATCGGTCAATACGGAAAAGAGTTCAACTGCTATAAATTCCGAACCATGTGCGTAGATGCGAAAGAAAAGCTGGAGGAACTGCTGAAGGCAGACCTGGAAGCCAAAAAAGAATGGGAAGAGAATTACAAACTGAAAAACGATCCCCGGATTACCCGTAGTGGTAAATTTTTGCGCCGTACCAGCCTGGACGAGTTGCCGCAGATATTTAACGTGCTGAAAGGGGAGATGAGTCTGGTAGGGCCTCGTCCGATTGTTGCAAAGGAAATCCGTTATTACGGAAAGTTTATTGAAGATTATTATATGGTGCGGCCCGGGATTACCGGCATGTGGCAGACCGGCGGGCGTAATGATACGGGCTATGAGCAACGTGTCCGGATGGACAGCTGGTATGTGCGGAACTGGGACTTCTGGTTTGATATTGTTCTTTTGTGGCGCACGCTGAAAGTTGTCATTAAGGGAGATGGCGCGTACTGAGTGCGGCGTTTTTAACATACGAACTTGTAAGAAAGCGATATATTTTAGTACAGGCAGATAGTTTTATATGAACGTGAAAATAATTATAGCAATACATAAACCATACTGGATTCCTGCTGATGATGTGTACTTTCCCCTGCATGTGGGAAAAGAGGGGAAACAAGACATCGGTTTTGTGGGAGACAATGCCGGTGACCACATCAGCGACAGGAATGGGACATTCTGCGAACTGACGGGTCTGTACTGGGCCTGGAAAAGCCTGCAGGCGGATTATGTGGGTCTGGTGCATTACCGCCGTTATTTCACGAAAAGGGAACGATATCAGAATGTTTCTAAAAGGGAGGAAATCCTTTCCAGGCCGGACTGGGAAAGGATTCTTGCTGAAAGCCCTGCCATTGTACCAGACAGGCGGAAGTACTATATTGAGACCAACCGTTCCCATTATAACCACGCCCATCCACGGGAAGGTCTGGACATAACGGAACAGATCATTAAGGAGCAGCATCCGGAATATGGTGGAGCCTTTGACCTGGTTATGAACCGGACATGGGCCCATATGTTCAATATGTTCGTGATGCGCCGGGATTTGTTTGATTCCTATTGTGCCTGGCTGTTTTCTGTTTTGTTCGAACTGGAAAAACGGTTGGACATTTCTTCATTTGACGCTTATAACAGACGTGTATTTGGGTTTGTAAGCGAACGCCTGCTTGACGTGTGGCTGGAAAAGAATCAAATTCCGTACAAAGAACAGAATGTATCATTTATGGAGCATCAGAACTGGCTGAAAAAGGGCGGGCTGTTCCTGAAGAGGAAATTTTTGGGGGAGTAATTTTCATGTATGACTATCTTATAGTAGGAAGTGGTCTGTTCGGAAGCTTGTTCGCTCATGAAGCGAAAAAACGCAGAAAAACTGTTTTGGTATTGGAAAAACGAGAGCATACCGGCGGCAATATATACTGTGAAGAAAAGGACGGAATCAACATCCACAGGTACGGTCCCCACATTTTCCATACGGATGATAAAGAGGTTTGGGACTATGTAAATCAGTTTGTGGATTTTAACCACTTTATACACTCACCTGTGGCAAATTACAGAGGTGAGTTGTTCAACCTTCCATTTAACATGAATACCTTTGTAAAAATGTGGGGCGTAACGACTCCCGCTGAAGCAGTCGCCATAATCACGGAGCAGCGTAAAGCCATAACCCGGGAACCGCAAAACCTGGAAGAGCAGGCTGTTTCTCTAGCTGGCACAGACATCTATACAAAACTGATCAAAGGCTATACCGAGAAGCAGTGGGGCAAAAGCTGCAGGGAACTGCCGGCATTTATTATCCGGCGGCTGCCGGTGCGTTACACCTTTGATAACAACTACTTTAATGACCGCTATCAGGGGATTCCCATGGGCGGTTATAACAGACTGACCGAAGCATTGCTGGATGGTATTGAAGTTTGTTTGGGCGTGGATTATAACCGGAAAAGGGAAAAATATAAGGATATTGCAGAGACAGTGGTTTATACAGGGGCAATTGATGCATATTTTGATTACCGCTTAGGGCAGTTGGAATACCGCGGGCTTCGCTTTGAAACGGAACGTCTGAATGAAGAAAACCATCAGGGCGTAGCCATCATGAACTATACGGAGCGGGATATCCCTTATACCCGCGTTATTGAACATAAGCATTTTGAATTTGGCAAACAGCCGGTAACGTACGTAACAAAAGAATACCCGGCTGACTGGCAGCCGGGGGAAGAGGCGTATTATCCGGTGAATACGGAAAAGAATCAACGACTGTACGCGCAATATGCAGAACTGGCTGAAAAGGAGAAGAAAGTCATTTTTGGCGGCCGTCTGGCTGAATACAAATATTATGATATGGACGATGTAATTCGGAGCGCACTGGATACGGTGAAAAGGGTATTATAGAAGCAAATGGAAGCAGGTAAAGTAAACCATGAACCGGTCTTTTCCATTGTTATGCCGGTCTACAATGCAGAAAAATATCTGGAAAAATCACTGGGAAGCATATTGCATCAGACATTTTCTGATTTTGAACTGATCCTGGTAAATGATGCTTCTACGGACAGCAGCCTTGCAATCTGTAAAAAGTTTGCGGACAGTGACCGGCGTATTGCTTTGATTGACAACCCGGAAAACTGCGGCGCGGCAGAGGCCCGGAATCAGGGTTTAAAAGCTGCAAAAGGCCGTCACTTCTGTTTTGTTGATGCTGATGACTACGTAGAACCTGGTTTTTTGACATGTTTTTACGATGCCCTTCAGGAAAATGACTATGATTTTGTAAAATGCGGCGCTTATGAAGAGTATTACGATTTCAGGGAAAAGCTGCTGTATTCCAGACCTTGCTGCCTGCCCGAGAAGGAATACCGGGGAACCACAGAAATAGCGGAACAGGTTATCGACATGGAACTGATACCCTTGTTCGGGTATATCTGGAACGGTGTTTATAAAGTGAGCACAGTAAAGGACAACGGTCTTTGGTTTGACAGAGCATTGAAAGTTAATGAAGACTTTGCTTTTAACATACGTTATCTGCCCTTTGTCAAAAAAATGAAGTGTCTTTCGTATTGCGGCTATCACTATGCCAAGCGGGACAGTGACAGTTTGAGCAGTACAAATAAATACTATGATTTTGAAACGCATCTGATGAAGATACGGAATCTGCTTGTATTACTCAGGAATAACCAGGTGGAGACGCAGATTAATTTGGATAAAGTATTCTGGGTGTTCACGCGATTTACGCTTTCGGCGTTAGAAGCAGGGACTTCCCTTGAGATAATCCGGAAAGAAGAACTCTTTGCCCGTTATTTGAGGCATCGTTTCGGACCGTTGGGAATCAAGAAGAAAGTTTTGACCGGAATATTGCAAAGTGACAATGCTTTTATAATAAAACCGGCAGTATGCCTGATAGGATTTATCAAACAATACCTGCCGGTTGTTTTTGCAAAAGTGAAAAAATGAATTGAAGGAAGACTGGCGCTAAATGCCTACTACGATATCTTTCGGCAGGCAGTAACCGCCGTAACCGAAAGAAGGATTGTTGTAATGATCGCTTTCGTGCTGATCCTATTTTATATTATCTTCCAGCTCATCGTAGCCGTGGGCGGCTCAGTCATTATAATGGCCCCCTTCTGTCCGTCCAGACCTGGTTGATGCTCGAGATTATTTTTTTATTCATCCTCCTCAACATCTTCATATTCTCCCTGCAGTTCTGCTTTAAGCGGATCGTTCCTGTCGAGATATTCTCCTGCAAGAATTCTGTCCAGGTGGTCTTCTTCCAGCATCCATTTGAATGTTATAAACCAGCCGGTGCTGTTTTCTGCCTGGTTTAACAGGAAGGGACAGTGGGAAATAAGACAGATGGCATTTATGATTTCCTGTTCGCTGTAAAATTGCAACACTTCTTCCAATCGGTTTTGCAACGCAGGGTAAAGGCCGGTCATTTTGATTAAAGGCAGCTTATTCCAGCAGGTAAGGATTCGCTGGCTGGCAGGGGGAAGCGAGTCTAAGGGGATCATGCCGAATTTGTTTCTGGCAGGATACGTTTCTTTATGCATGGTTTTATCCTGGTGACTTTGTGTCAGGTCGTTTGCTTCAGCACAGGCGTTTACTTTGATGGCGCCATTCCTGACGGTAATCAACTTCATTTTTTCAAGCAGGCCAATGGTTTTTTCAACCGTTTGCAACGGTCGGTTAAAATATTTTGCGAAAGTTTCTGCGTTCATGGGACAATCCGGATTGGGCCGCACGTATCCTTCTGGGTCTTTTGCGGCAAGGGTAAGCATGCGGTACCAGTTGCCGAAAATGGTATCTGCATCCGGCTGCTTGTGTATGAGCACAGTGTTTTTAAGATTAAAGATATCTGACAGAATCGTTTTGTCAGATGTTAATGGTTTTTTTGAAGCAAGAGTATTCGAAACAGTCAATGGTTGACCCTTCTTTCGAGAAATTTTAGTCTGGCTGAAGTTTTACAGTATCAAACTCCGGCAAAGAACAAATCACATTTTACCCTCATTGACTAAAAAATGCAAGTAAAAAGTTGTTTTTGCAATTTATTTGCAAGATACTTTGATTGCAAAACGGTAATTATATTAATAATAATATTATTATTTATGTCGTTAATTATATTAATATAATTATATTGACCAAATAATTATATTGACAATTATATTGACATATTGACGCATATTGACACGCGTCAATATAATAAATAATAATATAATAATATAATATTAATATTATATTAATATAATGCATTCTCTTGGTGTCACGTTTTTCCCTGGTTTTGTCCTGGGGACATTAAAGGGACATTGCAGCATAGGGTGTCAAGTATGCAAGACAATCGTTTATTTGAAATTATTCGGTTCGCCATCGTGGGCGGCGCGTCCTTCCTGGTGGACTATGCGCTACTTTATATCTGCACGGAATGGCTGGGAATCCATTACCTGTATTCCGCGGCGATTTCTTTCACCGTGTCGGTGATCGTCAACTACTGGCTGTGTGTAATCTTCGTGTTTACAGGTGCGGGGAAGCAGACCGGCAGGCAGGCGGCGCTGTTCATCGGTTCCAGTATCGTGGGGCTGGGGATCAACCAGGCCTGCATGTGGCTGTTCGTGGAAAAATTCGGGTTGCATTACATGCTGGCGAAAATCGGTGCCACGCTGATCGTCATGTTCTGGAACTATGTGATGAAACGGAAAGCGGTGCGGGGTTAAATTTTTGCGTAAATCAGTTGCCGGAATGTTGCTAATTCCACTTAAATATAGTATGATAGTAATGTAACATAATATGAGATTAGTATATACTATTCCGTATTATAAAGTATAGGACGAAGAGAGTATTATTTTAGGAGGGATGACACATGACATTACGTGACGAGGCTTTACAGATGCGGCTTGACGTTCATGGTATTTTGGAGACGAAACTC
>JAEEGJ010004771.1_pt1 | contig 44600 bp, 27 predicted proteins | sample 8958761 | NCBI WGS metagenome assembly JAEEGJ01 (sample SAMN16246546, study PRJNA631951) | gut metagenome | biome: gut microbiome; feature: rumen; material: RS-attached | host: Bos | place: Iran: Karaj | collected 2018-10
GGCGGAGGTATAGGCCCCACGATGGTAGTTCGCCAAACATGGTGAACTCTGGGTATTTGTCGATTTGTTCTGGTACATCGCCTTTGCGCCAAAGGGGCACGTAGGCCATACCTTTAGTGGCGCGACCTGGGTAGGTGATATTGATGTTTTCCAGGTAGATATTCTCGATAGGGTTGTCAGGAATGCCACAGATAGGAGCGGGGAATGGATTGTGGAAATAATCCACCTCAGGACCACGAAGGTCGTAGTTGATGTCAGGACGCTCAAATGGTATATGTGCCGTAAGGTTGGTGATGCGAACGTTCCTGATGGCACCCTTTCTGTCGCCAGAACGCTGGCCCAATCGAATAAAGAGCGCATTACCTGTATTCTTGGCGATGATGTCATCAGCTGAGACGTCTTCGATTATAGCACCATCCACACTCTCGATAGCTAAGGCCGAACGGAAAGTGTCAAACACACGTATGCCACTGATGCTGATATTGCGAAATCCACCATACGAAGCTGTACCAAACTTGATGGCCGAGGCACTACTGCGAATCTCGCAGTTGCGGATATTGATGTCCTCGTTGCAGCTTTCTGGATTGTATGATTTCAAGCAAATACCATCATCGGCACTATTCACATAGCAATTCTCTATCAGCACTTGTTTGCAGTCAGTCAGGTCGATACCATCATTGTTCCAATAAGCACGATTGAAGATATCAAGTCCACTGAGCATCACATCCACGCATTGATGGAATGACAATCCCCATCCAGCGCTGTTTCGCAAATGAACACCCTCTATGCGAACATCCTTACAATCCACTAGATTGAAAAGCGTAGGGCGAACCAACTCACTAGGACGCTGGCGACGTTTGTTGTAATTAGGATCGATACGCTCGCCAATGTGATGCAGACTGTCGATGGTCAATGCCAAAGCCAGACCTTGTCCATCGATAGTCCCCTTGCCTGTAATTGCTATGTCGTGTGCATTGTTAGCGATGATAAGGCCCAGTTGCGATTTATCTTTCCGTTCGTCGCCAGCAGATTGCTTGGTTTCCACCTTATTATAATCATAAGGCGATGTGCTACCAAGTATTACAGCACCTTCTTCCAGATACAGTTCTACACCACTCTTCAGTTCCAACTGTCCTGTATGGTATTCGCCTTTAGGGAATGAAATACGTCCACCACCCTTGACTGAGACCTTATCAATGAGCGATTGCAAGTCCTTTGTGCTCATATCAACATGAGCCCTCTTATCTAGAGCCAATGCAGATGTTGCAGCTACTAGAATCATACCTATCAGTAGCACAAACTTCTTCATATCTTCTTTATCTTCAAGCACAGCAGCGTGAGGTCGTCGTTTGGCTCGGCGCCGGAACGGTGGGTGGCTACGGCTTCCTTGAGTTTGTTGATGATTTCCTCTGAGGTTAGGTTGGCGGTATCGGACATTAGTTCCAATATGCGATCGTCGCCTAGGCGGTCTTGCTGCTGGTTCTCGGCTTCGTTCAGACCGTCTGTGTATAGCAACAGCTGCTTGTCGCGGATGTCGTCGATAACTTCGCCATTGAATTCAATTCCATCCCATAGGCCGAGTGGCTGGTTGGTGTCTTTGGCCTCAAGAAACTGGCCGTCAAGTACTGGTGCGTTATGACCGCAGTTGCAGAACTCCATCTGGCCTTTGCGCAGGTCGATTAAACCTATAAACATGGTTACAAACATGCTCTGCTCGTTGTCCTTTACAAGGAATGAGTTCATCTGTGTGGCAATATCCCATGGGGCACGATTCTGCTTGGCAAAGATTCGGAACAAATCGGTTGTGACAGCCATGAACATCGAGGCAGGAATACCCTTACCTGACACATCGCCAATGCAGAAATACAGTCGCTCGTCCTGTATGAAGTAGTCGTACAGGTCGCCACCAACCTCCTTGGCAGGAGTCATCGAAGCGTAGAGATCGATATCCTGACGATTGGGGAATGGTGGGAACACTCTGGGAATCATACCCATCTGGATATCGCTGGCCACCTTAAGCTCACTCTCGATAGCAGCCTTCATGGCTGTATTATGCTTCAGCTCATTGATGTACTTAACAAGCGAGAGACGCATGTTGATGAACGAGTGGTTAAGCTTGCCTATCTCGTCGACACGTCGGGCTTTGGGGAATTTCTTGTAGAATTGTCCAGCGGCTATCGTTTCTGCCTGAACAGCGAGTGCCTTCAGAGGTTTCAGCTCGCGACTGATAACACGATTGAAGATGATGCGCATCAGAATCAATCCTACGATAACGATGATGACAACTATGTTTGCCAGCCTGTTGTATCCACCAAAAATGTCGTGTTCTGGACATACGATAGCTACACTCCAACCTGTAGAGCCAAGGGGCTTGTAGAACACATAGCAGTCCTGACCCTCGAACATGAGATGGCGCATACCTGTTTCGCCACGCTGCATGGCGTGACCAAGGGCTGTGAGAGCTGTGTCAGGCTTCTCGAGCGTTGGGGTAAAGATGGTTTCATGCAGTAGTTTAGTGGTGTCTGGATGCACAAAGAATGTACCACCAGCACCAATCATTATGCTATACGAGTTGGGATAGGGCTTAACTGCTGATATCGTCTTAGATATCCACTCCATTGACACGTCTACCGACAGTGTGCCAACATACGTACCCTTTTCATCCTTAATCGGTCTGCAATACGACCCTATCACCTCTGTAGAGTATATCTCCTCTGGATTATAATCGGCAAAGGGCTCAATCCAGCACGGACGGTCAAGAAGTTTTGGCAACTGATACCAGTCCATATAGAAGTACTCATACTGGTCGTTACCCTCCTGAGTGGTCTCGATGGTGCCCTGATTGTTATAGCTGAAGGCCGAGAAATATCTGCCTTTGCCCTTATCCTTGTAGAAATCTGGTTCGAAGGCTATTGAGCAACCATTAATGTCGGGGTTGCTCATAAGGAGGTGCTTGGAATAAGCAAACATCGAGTCGGGCTTATTCACATTGCGACCAGGAAGCCAAATAAAATTGTCTGACGCTATGACCACACGATCCAAAAGACTGTTTACACGTAGAACAGTGTTGTCGAGCACCTTGGTGGCACGATTGATAGCTTCCTGTCGAACAGCCTTACGCGATTCTACAAACACAAATCCCAGAGCAGCCACAAAGATGATGGTGGCTATAAGCACTATTATGATGCTTAATCTCCTGGAGAGCGACTTGCGTATATAGATCAGTGGATTCTTCATAGCGATTTGATTGACAGACATAATAATGTTAGATCATCGTTGGGCTCAGCTCCAGCACGATGATTGATAACAGCGGCCTTTAACTTGGTGATTACCTCCTCAGAACTGATATGGGTAGAATCCTGCATCAGTTCCAGCAGGCGCTCGTCGCCCAAACGTTCTTGCTGCTGATTCTCGGCCTCGTTCAGTCCGTCAGTATAAAGCAGCAACTGCTTGCCGCGAATATCCTCGATAACTTCGCCATTGAATGACTTGCTCTCCCAAAGGCCGAGAGGCTGGTTGTTATCCTTAGCCTCAAGGAACTTTCCATCGAGTATTGGTGCATTATGGCCACAGTTGCAGAACTCCATCTGGCCCTTGCGCAGATCAATCATACCAATAAACATGGTTACAAACATACTCTGCTCGTTGTCTCTTGTAAGGAATGCGTTCATCTGTGTAGCTACCTCCCATGGAGCACGATTCTGTTGTGCGATGATACGGAACAAGTTGCGAGTGATGGCCATAAACATAGATGCGGGGATACCCTTGCCTGACACATCGCCTATACAGAAGTATAATCGCTCATCCTGCAGGAAGTAATCGTACAGGTCGCCTCCCACCTCCTTAGCAGGTGTCATCGACGCATAGAGATCGATATCCTGCCTATCGGGGAATGGTGGGAATTGTCTGGGAATCAAGCCCATCTGGATATCGCTTGCCACCTTTAGCTCACTCTCGATAGAGGCCTTCATGGCTGTGGTATTCTTCAGCTCCTCAATGAAGTTTACCAACGAGTGCTGCATATTGCTGAACGTGTGGTTAAGCGAACCTATCTCGTCGATACGCTTATCCTCAGGCAGAGTCTTGTCGAACTGACCTGAGGCGATAGTCTCGGCCTGGAGAGCCAGTGTATGCAGAGGTTTCAGTTCATGACCAATGATGCGACTGAACACAAACAGCATGACTATCAATCCAAGAATCACGATGGCGATAACGATTCTGTACAATCGATTATAGCCACCAAAGATATCACTCTCTGGACACACGATGGCAACACTCCATCCTGTAGATCCTAGCGCCTTATAGAACACATAACAGTCCTGCCCCTCAAACATAAGCTGTCGCATACCTGTTTCGCCACGCTGCATGGCATGACCTAGGGCTGTAAGGGCTGTATCTGGCTTTTCTAGTGTGGGAGTAAAAATTGTCTCGTTAAAGAGTTTGGTGGAGTCTGGATGAACAAAGTATGTTCCACCCGCACCTATCATAATACTATATGAGTTAGGATAGGGCTTAACCTCAGATATAGTTTTCGACAACCACTCAAGCGAAATGTCAGTAGATATCGTACCTACATAGTTTCCTTCGTTATCCCTAAGAGGTTTGCAATACGAAGCGATAACCTCCTGGGTATAGATGGCCTCAGGGTTGTAGTCGACAAAAGGTTCCGTCCACACTGGATAGTCTAGCAACTTAGCCATCTGATACCAGTCGAAATAGAAGTACTCGTATTGTTCGTTACCCTCCTGAGTGGTTTCGATTGTACCATGATTGTTGTAACTATAGGCCGAGAAATAACGGCCCTTATCCTTAAAGAGGTCAGGCTCGAATGATATCGAACAACCATTAAGGTCAGGATTGCACTTCAGTATTCGCGCTGAATACGTGAACATCGAGTCTGGAGTGTTGAGATGGCGTGCAGGCAACCACTCGAAGTTGTCTGTGGCTATAACTACACGATCCAACAGACTGTTTACACGCAACACTGTGTTGTCGAGCGTCTCAGTAGCACTACTGATAGCCTCTTCGCGAACGGCTTTGCGCGACTCAACAAACATAAATCCCAATGCCGCCACAAAGATAATTGTAGCGATAAGCACTATCAGCAGGCTAAGCCTCCTGGATAGCGAGTGGCGGATATAGCGGCTCATTGGGATTCTCATACTCCTAATCAGCTATCAGTTGATTATATGTCACCTCGTTCTTCAGCAACTGACACTCCTTCATCAGCTTGCTGGCAAACTTTACCATATCAGGACGCAGACGGAACTCGCGCTTTTTCGACTTCTGGTCAACCTGAAGTCGAAGCACTTCCTTCAGCATCAGTCGCTGCAGCACACGATTGGTTGTGATATGGTTCTCGCGTACATATTTCATTACTATGTCGAGTGTCTCCTCCTGATGCTCTGCGGCCCACTCCCAACCCTTCTTACTGGCCTGGGCAAACTTACGAGCCTGGTCCTTATGAGCCTCGTAATAGTCGCGACGCATATACACACCATCCTCCTGGATATTGTAGCCATGATCGCAGAAACGATACACGTTCTTCTCTGTAAACGTGAATCCCATCTGCATCAGTTGGTAGTACTCGTTGTAGCTCATAGCCAGAGTGCCGTCGATGGCGCCCTTAAGAAACAGGTCGACATTCGACGTGAAGCGTATCCACTTGTAGTTGAGTCTCTCCTTTTTGCTCATGCAGATAGGTATCTGACTGAAACCTGCGTGCCACATACCAACACGTGCTCCACGCTGGGTTAGCGGGTCCTTATCGCGACGCGACACGATAACAGTACCGTTGTTCATCGATGTCTGCAGGATGTTTACCAGAGATATTCCGTTGTCGATTATCTCCATGGCCTGACAGAGCTGAAGCGTAGTGGCCTGACTCTCGCGATTCTGAAGACGGTTCATAGCAGTCTGCGATACTGAGGGATGTATTATGTCGACATCCAGGCCTGCCTGCTTATAGAATCCCTTCTCCTTGGCCACGTAATAACCAGCAAACTGGGCATGGGCAGTCCACTGCGGCGTGAAGATAAACTTGTTGGCAGCATTCTGTGCCGCTATGGGCAAACATACCGTTAGTAGTAATGATAGTATTAGTAATTTTTCCTTCATATTCTCTTAATCTTCGTATTCTGTTGGGTCATCTATTCCTGCAGCGGCCAGTGCTTCTTTGCGCTCAACGCAAGTGCCACACTTGCCGCAATGCCTGTCGCCACCTCGATAGCACGACCAGGTTTCGGCATAATCGATGCCAAGCTGCTTACCTCTAGCGGCTATCTGGCCCTTGGTCATATTGCAATAGGGCGAAAGAAGTCTCACACCATTATATGTTCCTGCATGAGCAGCTTGGTCGAATGCTTCAACAAACTCTGGGCGACAGTCTGGGTAGATGGTGTGATCGCCTCCGTGATTGGCCATCATCACATACTGCAGATTGTTGCTCTCTGCCATTCCTGTGGCTACGGCCAACATGATACCATTACGGAATGGTACTACTGTCGACTTCATATTCTCATCGGCATAGTGGCCCTCTGGTATAGCATCATCACCAGACAGCAGCGAACTGCGGAAGTACTGTCCCATAAACTCCAGGGGGATAACGATGTGCTTTATGCCTAATCGTTCGCAATGCAAACGGGCAAAGGGTATTTCCTTTGCATTATGATTGCTGCCATAATCAAACGAAATGGCCAGAGCAATGCGGTCCTTATAGTCGTAAAGCAAGGTGGTCGAATCAAGTCCACCGCTCAGAATCAATATACAGTCCTTCATCATATTTCTAACTTTGGTTGCAAAGATACAAGAAAATCTTGAAAATACAAAAAATATTTGGTATTTTCCTCGCTTATTCGTATCTTTGCTGCATGAAACTAAAAACAAGCGTTTTAACCGCATGCCTGCTGCTTTGTTCGATGGCAGGCTTAGCAGATGTATGGCAGTATGTTGATCCACGTATTGGTAGCGAGGGTGTGGGCAGAACATTCCCTGGTCCGTCGATGCCGTTTGGCATGTGTAAACCTGGGCCAGATTGCACAGTGAAACCCAATGCTGGATGGGCTAAGATGCCTGAAGTGGTAACTGGTTTCTCGCAGACTCATGTGAGCGGAACAGGTGGTGGACAGAAGTATGGCAACATCCTGATACAACCAGGAGTTAACCCCCAGAAGCGCACCAACGAAGAGTTTGCACTGGGTTATTATGCCACTACATTCGAGAGTGGCATTCGTACTGAGATAACGACCTCTGATCGTTGTGCCTTCTATCGCATACACTATCCTAAAGCTGGTTCACTGCTTATCGATGCCACACATTATCTTGGCAAGAATCCTGTGCCTGATCTTCGCGAGCAACAACAGTTTATTGGTGGCGAAGTAGAAATAGTTAGCGACAATGAGGTTCGAGGCTATTCTCGTGTTCGTGGCGGATGGAATAATGGCGATGCATATACAGTGTATTTCTGCCTGATAAGCGACAAACCATTCAAGCAGAAGGGCGAAAACATCGTGGAATTTATTGATACCTTACTTAATATTAAGGTGGGCATATCGTATGTTAGCGAGCAACAAGCTAAGCGCAATATTCCTAGCTGCGATTTCGACACCCAATTGGCGCAACTTAGAAATAGTTGGGAGAATCTTCTTTGTCGCATACAAATAAAAGGTACCGATGCTGATAAGCGCATGTTCTACACAGCACTTTATCACACCATGATAATGCCTGTGGATAAATCAGGCGAGAACCCCAAGTGGACAGAGCGGCCATACTACGATGATTACTACGCAATCTGGGACACCTATCGCTCTTCGTCACCACTCATCACGCTTATCGACCCTAAGCGCGAGGCTGAGATAGTAAACTCGCTGCTAAACATCTATAAACGAGAGGGTTACATGCCCGATGCCCGAAGTGGCGACTGTAACGGGCGAACCCAAGGCGGATCGAATGCAGAAGTGGTGATAGCTGATGCCTTTGCCAAAGGCGTTGAGGGCATCGACTACGATTTTGCTCTCGAAGCTATGCTGAAGGATGCTGAGGTTGACCCAGGGGCCGACCACGAGAAGCATGGACGAGGTGGACTGCACGAGTACCTGAAGTATGGCTATCTGCCCTACGGCATCGATCGCGCAGGCACTCGCACCATCGAGTACGCCTACGACGACTATTGTATCGCACTGGTTGCCAAGGGCTTAGGTCGAATGGATATCTACAATCGCTACCTGCGCCAATCGCAGAACTGGAAGAATCTATGGAGAGCAGATTACGAGTGGGACGATGTAAAAGGTTACATCATGCCTAAGGATGCAGATGGCCGTTGGCTGGATTCTGTACCCTGGGGCAAGTCTAAGGTTTATCATCCGCTGATACCATATACTCCTATCACCAAGGTCGCCCCTTGGTATCTGCCTTGGTGGAGTACATTCTTCTACGAGGCATTATCGGCAGAATATTCGCTCAGCATCCCACACGATGTGCCAGGACTGATTGAGGCTTGTGGTGGAGCCGAGACCTTCCGCAAGCGACTGGATATGTTCTTCGACCGCAAGCGGTACAATGTGGGCAATGAGCCATCGTTCCTCACCCCGTGTCTGTATCACTGGATAGGTCGACCTGATCTTACCTCTGATCGTGTTCGCCAAATTATCACCCAGAACTATAGCGACAAGCCTGACGGACTGCCAGGAAACGATGATAGTGGAGCTATGTCTTCGTGGTTAGCCTTCCACATGATGGGACTCTATCCTAACGCAGGTCAGAGTTACTATCTGCTACATTCGCCACTGATTACGGAGTGGACATTGCAGCTATCTAATGGCAAATCGCTGCATGCGATGGTGAAGGGCAAAGGCACTCACTTTGAGAAAGTAACGCTGAATGGCAAACTGCTGAGCGACGCGCGACTGGAGCATACCGACCTGATGAAAGGCGGCGAACTTGTTTTTTACGTTTCTAACAAGAGTGTCAATGAGGGAAACAAAGTGTTACCAACGGAGAAACAAAGTGTTTCGCCCGTAGAAACAACTAGTTTCTCAGTAGGAAACAACTCAAAGACTACCCCATCGCTCAAAGCCGCCATCAACTTTACGCTTAACAAGCAGTTCCGCACTTGGCCATTAAGCTATGCTTGGCAAGGCGACACTATGATAGTAATCTGCAAGGAGGCTACATACAGAATCCCTCGCACTATCGTAGAGAATGGAAACATGTTCTGTTGGGAGATGCCATCTGCTGATGGTGCTATCTACGATGCCAAAGGCACTTTCGCCTTTATCTCTTATAAGGCATTCAGAGAGTTGGAACAGACGGGTGTAACCATCTACGATGGTATCACTTGGAGATTGATTGACAGATCGGATGTAACCCTACATGTGAAGGCTGATATCGATCGTACAGAGATGTGGATTAAGTGCGACGACAATCTGCCACTGATACTTGAGATGCGTCACAACCCACTTGGAATAGATTGGACTATAGACGAATGAAGATATGAAGAAACTACTGCTAGCTACCTTAGTATTTGTATGCACCCAGACCTTTGCGCAGAAATCGCCAGAGCAGATGGGGGGCGTGTATTATGCCTATCCTATAGAAACGGGTACAGATAAGCCTCAACTGCTGTCAGCACCAGCAGGTTACGAGCCATTCTACATTTCACACTATGGCCGACATGGTTCGCGATGGCTCACTAGTGATGCCAGATACACTTGGGTGAATCGGCATTTTGAGGATCAGAAAAACTTGACTCCGCTTGGCAAAAGCGTAAAAAAGCGCTTAGCCAAAGTATGGAAAAACGCCAAAGGCAATGGTGGACAGCTTACTGCTCTTGGTGCTCGCCAGCATCGAGGCATAGCACGCAGAATGCAACAGAACTTCCCTCAGTTGTTTACTAATGATGCACATATCACAGCCCACTCAAGCGTAGTGAGTCGTTGTAGGAGTAGTATGTTGGCTTTTCTTGGTGAACTAGGACTTCTAGATAAAATCGAGGCCATCACTGATTCTGCCGATATGGCGTGGATTGCTTATACTTCGCCAGAGGAGAAAGCCCACGAGAATCGCACCAATGTGCCCTTGATGACATCGCCATATAGATTCGTCAAAGCACTTTTCGTGGATCCATCAAAAGTTGCAGAGCCCACAAAACTGCTCACAGAACTGCATACCATCGCATCGGACATGCAGGATGTAGAGCTGAATGTGTCGCTCTACGACATATTTACGCCAGAGGAGCTTGAGGCTGTTTACAACAAGAACAATCGCAGCATGACGATAGTTCATGGCGACCTGATAGAAAACGAAGGCATCCCTGCTCGTAGTGCCATCTCACTTTGGCAACGCATTGAAACGGATGCAGATGCAGCAATAGTCCGTGGAGGTGTTGGTGCCGATCTTCGCTTTGGACATGATTCTAATCTCTATCGATTACTAACGCTGATGGGGATAGAATTACGAGGCGAGGATTACAATTACATGGACGAGATTCTGCCTATGGCGGCTAATCTGCAGATGATATTCTATCGCAATACACAAGGTGATGTGATGGTGCAATTGCTACACAATGAGCACTCATTAGGCTTTAAGAGTTGGAAGGAGTTGAAGGCTCAAGTGACTGATCGCATACACTATTTTGAGCATCTTCGCCAACTGAATGCCTTGAACACAATGGTAGGTACAGCTCCTGCAAACACCAAGACTGCAGGACTGTTTGGCAAAGGTTCTGAGGAGCACGGACAAACCCTGCCAGCAGTGCTTGTGCCCAATGGCCAGAACTTCTGGACTCCACAGACTCAGGACACAGAAAAGAAGTGCATAGCACCTTATTATTATACAGATTCGCTGTTTCAGGGCATTCGCAACAGTCACTGGATTGTTGGTGGATGCACACAGGATTATGGTTCGTTCACCCTTGCTGCACTTGGTGGCAAACTGCGCAAAACACCCACAGAGCGAGCCACCCTCTTCTCGCATTCGCAAGAGGTTTCGCATCCTCACTACTATGCAGTCCGACTGCCTAATGAGCGGCTTAAACTAGAGGTTACAGGTTCTAGTCATACAGCCATCTTCCGCATCACGCCAGAGGTGGATGGACCTGTACATATCGTACTGAATCACAACAGTGATTACAAGGAGGGCTATCTCGAAATAGAAAAACAGGCCAAGACCATCTATGGCTACAACCCTGTGCATCGCATCTATCAGGGTTGGGGCGAACAGGCTGGTTTCGAGGGGCATTATCTGTTGCAGGCCTACGATGAAATCAAGGATTTTGGCATCGACAGCCTTTGTGCTTGGTTTACCTTTGAGGGTAAGGCCAATCAACCCATCATCCTGAAAGCCGCCTCATCGTTCACATCAAAAAAGGGTGCCTATGACAACTTTGCCTTCGAGGCAGAAGGTCACGATTTCGAAAGTATGATGGCCCAGACAGCCCAGCAATGGGTAGACCGCTTGCACACCATCGATGTGGAGGACACAAATGTGGCTCGCGTCAATCAGTTCTATGGTGCACTCTATCGCTGCTCATTCCTCCCTCGCGAGATGAGCGATGTTGATGGCAGTTATCCCAAGTTTGCTGATGGCACCATCGTATGCCCTTCAGAGCCAAGAACCTTCTATGGCGATTTCTCAATGTGGGACACTTATCGCGCCCTACATCCGCTCTATACGCTGATAGCTCCAAAGCCGTCGGCAGACATGATGCAATCGCTGGTTACGATGTACGAAGAAGGCGGATGGCTACCCATATTCCCTTGTTGGAACTCGTACACAGCAGCTATGATTGGCGACCATTGTAGTGCCGTGCTGGCTGATGCATATATAAAAGGTATAAGGGATTTCGACTACGAAAAGGCCTACGAGGCTATGCGCAAGAATGCTTTTGAGACTCCATCAAACTTTGAGGATTACAAAAATGGTATGGGCCGCCGTGCACTCAACAGCTATATCAAGTATGGCTACATCCCATTGGAGGATGGTGTGAAAGAGGCCTTCCATCAGGACGAACAGACATCTCGCACACTAGAGTATGCCTTCGATGATTTTGCTGTAGCCCAATTGGCAGAGGCACTTGGCAAGGAGAGCGACTACAACAAATTGATACGTCGCTCAGAGAATTGGCGCAACGTTATCAATCCCAAGACAGGCTATTGCGACGGACGCCATGCACCAAAGCAAATCTCTCGCAAGAAAAACGATGGTGAACTTTTCGAGAACAACACTGATTTCATCCATCGCAAATCGTACATCACAGAGGGCGCAACCTGTCACTACACTTGGTATGTGCCACAGAATGTTGAGGGGCTCATCGATTTCCTTGGTGGAGAAGATAAGTTCGAGGCCAAACTCGACTCGATGTTCTCAGAGGGTCGTTACTGGCACGGTAACGAACCTTGCCATCAAATCCCTTGGCTCTACAGCTACATCGACAAGCGCGAAAAGACCATCCAGCGCATAACCCACATCCTCGACACAGAGTACAACGACACCCCAGGTGGCCTCTCTGGCAACGATGATGCAGGACAGATGTCGGCATGGTATATATTTGCCTCGATGGGCTTCTATCCCGTCTGTCCAGCCACAGACCGCTACATGCTCTCAGCGCCCCGCTTCCAAAAGATCACCCTAAATCTTCAGGACGGCAAGAAGTACGCCATCACCCCAACTTCCTTCCCCAAAGATCGCAACTACATCACCCAAGGAGAAATCACAAGAATTCCCTAGGGCTTATTTTAGACTGAATAGAAATTGCTGGTTAGTGTATTCGCATTTTACGATTGAAAAGCGGATGAGGCGGGCTAGGAGGGCGATGACTCTGGGACGGGGAAGGCATGATTGGCGGACTATCTGGTTTAGGGTTTGCTGACCTTTCATCACGTCTAACAGATGACGGATGGTATCATCGTAGGTCATTATGCTGCCTTGGGGCTTTTGCGATTCGCGCCAAAGGCCCAGGTGAACTGGAGATGCCACAATGTTCTCATCGTTGATGCGGATATAAGCACGTTTGCGACCCTCTTCGTCGAGAGCACAGATGGGTCGACGACCTGAAGGTGGAACAGTAGCAATCACTATAGTTCGCCCATCTATATGATATGTGTCGAACTTGATGCTTGACTCCGGCTTGCAATATTTGTAAGCAGCCTGGTGCATCATGTAGATTTCCTCTTCAGAACGAACGCCTGACAGATTCCCGTCATCCCGAACACCAATCAGTAGTCGTCCTCCATCGGTATTGGCAAAAGCCGATACAGACTTGGCCAACTTGCAGGCATCAGATACTCGATACTTGAAGTCCTGTTGCTGGTGTTCGCCCTCCTTGATGAGGCCTAGGATATAACGTTTGTCGTCCATACATTATTCAATATCTGGCTCCCATAAGTGCACTTTCATATTTACGTGACCGTTAGCTTTGAAAGTGACACCTTCTGCCTCAAGTAATGGGCGCTGGCGGCTCCAACCTGGGGCTGTTCGGCCTGCGTTATTTACAACACGATGACAGGGAAGAAGTTCGGCGCCAGGGGTATAACGAAGTGTACGACCAACCATCCGCGAATGACTGGGCCAACCCGCTAAAGCAGCGATATGTCCGTAGGTAGTTACTCGGCCACTAGGTATTTGGCTAACAATGTTCAGCACATCATTGCAAAACGTTCGTGCCTGCTCAGGCGTCATTCTATCAGGAAAGTCGTTCATCTTATTTGATGGTGATAATGATGCGACGATAGGACACGAGATGGAAAGGACCATTGTCGTGAACCTCACATATGAGATGGATGGTGTCACCAGTGACTTTAGCAGGAATGCGGATGGTGGTGATAGACTGGTCTGCGGCCTCGATAGCGATGCGAGTGTTACCAATCTCAGGCTGTTGCCACCAAATGAAACTTAGGCAGTCACCATCAGGGTCGAAAGATTTCGAGGCGTCCATACGAATGGCAAAGACATCATCTTTTCTGACATTAGGTGGGCAGGTTATGGTAATCGTGTCGTTAGACACTGCCATCGAGGCTCCTTTAAGGGTAAGTGGGGAAACGAATTTCACCTGCGGAGTTAATACAATATAAGGATTAAGATTGCCTCGGCCTTCAGCGGCCCACTGCATACGAGCACAGAAATCGTTAAGCTCATCTGGATAGAATCGCTGTTTATAGCCCACAGAGATGCTACGCGTAGGTTCCTTCCATGAAGTCCAGGCGGTGGTGAGAGAGTCGGCACAGATACCACGCTCGTGATAGCCTGCCCAACTGCATTGATGTGGGTCTTCTGGATCGTTCAGTCCGTTGGGCATCACATAGAGAAAACTTGGCGTGTCGCCCTCGACGCCCCATTTGTAATTAGGGTATTCACCACCAAGTGCACCATGGCCTTGGATGTGCTGCTGATGCTTCTGCCAGTAACGCTTACCCAACTCGCACTGCTCTTGCCAGGCTCCCTCGTCCCAGATGAACTGCAGGTCGTTCTTAAACTCCTTTCGAAGCCACATGTGCGAACTATAGGCACGGTCCATACGCATATCATACTTCATGTCCTGATCGGTGATGGTGAAAAGACGGAACTTGCGGACAAATTTCGCCAATTCATCGGCCGAACGAGATTGCTTTACTCGCCAAATGGCCTGAGCCAAAGTATTAGCTCCACCCCATGCTGCAACGTATATCGGACGTGGGTCGTCCTCATCAGCCAGTCGGATAAGCAACTCGCTACCTGGCGAGTCATTGCGCTCGCCTATGGATCTTATGCCGCCATACATGCTCCCCATAACGGCACGGCTCGTGATGTACTCCGCACTCGGCCAGTAGCCAAGTTCCTGCTGGCCGTTCTCTTTCTTTAGCGAGTGGTGCTTCTTCTGACCAGAGCGTCGCATGAGGTTAGGCACGTCTTTGCCATAGGCAGTAATCACGCGAAACAGATATTGCTGCCACTCCAACGGGTATGGATCGCAGTTCCAGCCAACACTCGTGATGAGCGCTTCGATCTCAAAACAATCGGCATAGGCCATCAGCCTCACCATCGACTCCATATCATCAGGCTCCACATCGGCAGGAGCAATGTCAGTACATACCACTAGTCGTGGTTTAACGTTGTCGTTAGCTGCCCAGCAAGCCCCTGCGATAAGGGCAAAGAGCATGATGAAAAGATTCTTTTTATTCATATTAGTTTTTAATAACATAACCATTCTTTTCGTTCTGAATCAGACATCTTTTCGATGGCATAACGCAAAGCGGTGCGAGGCATTTCGTGAGCGTGCTGGCGAAGAAAGTCGCGGAGCAGGTCCATCGAAACACGTTTCCCCATCTCGCGGAGCATCCAACCTACAGCCTTGTGCATCAGATCGTGCGGGTGGTGCAGATGTATCTCGGCATAACGCAGACACCATGAGGGATCGCCCATCTGGGAGGCCTTCCATGTGCAGACGATACTCATGCGCTGACGCCATAGACAAGGACTCTGCGCCATTTCATCGAGAATCTTTAACTTATAATCCCTATTGCCCAGATAAGAGGGTAGCATGAGCCAATGGCCTAGAATCTTAGGCGCAGAAAGATCTACAAGATCCCAATTGTTGGCTTGTTCAGCATATTGTAAATACATCTGCAGGATTTCATCACGACCGCTAATCGCAGCGTCACCATTTTCCAATCGCTTTGTAGCCATCTTCTCAAACTTCGCCACAAGTATCAAGAAACCACAAAGTCGTACCTCATGCCAGCGGTTAGTCAACAGCTTAGTAATTTCACTCAGCGGCATATCTTTCCAAACCTCCTTTACCACCTCGCGCGTCTGCGGCACCTTCAACCCCAGAAACTCATCGCCCTCACCATACTCGCCTGGACCTGTTTTGAAAAAGCCCATCAGCACTTTCCGCTGGGTCTCGTTGCGCAGCGATTCCATGTAATCGATTACCTCAATGGCCGTAAGCATAATTGACATATTTAGGTCTTACTTGAAATTTGCTGGCAAAGGTATGAAAAAAAACTTTAAAAACACCTATTATTACAGAATAATCATTATCTTTGTACCCAAATTTATTTTACTCAACACATTTATGAAGAAAACAATTTTATCGATTGCGATGATTTGCAGTGCAATCATCGTGCAAGCACAGAAACCAGCTATTCCCCGCGATGCAGCGCTGGAGGCAAGGGTTGAGAAAACCTTGGCCAAAATGACTCTTGACGAGAAGATTGGTCAGATGTTGGAGTTGAATCTCGACATCATTGGTAAGATGACCGTAGAGAATGCAAAGGTAGATCGCGAAAAAGTTCGCTCTGTGATGCAACAGTACGGCAGATCAGAGGCAGAAATCAAGGATCTGCTTAAGATGACTGATCAGCAGATTATCGACAGACTAGGTAGTTTTCCTGTTGACATCTATCAGGGTGATACCAAGCGCGTGTGGAAGTTGAACGAGGAGATGCTTGATACACTTATCTCTAAGTGGAAGGTGGGATCTATCCTGAATGCCCCTGGCACAAAAGCTCCAACAGTTGCCCAATGGCAAGAGTGGATTAAGCTTATCCAGAAGAAGTCGATGAAATATCTGGGCATACCTGATATCTATGGTTTGGACCACAACCATGGTGTAACCTATGTTCAGGGCGGAACACTATTCCCACAGCCCATCAATCTGGGTGCATCGTTCAATACAGAGTTGGCTCGCAGAGGTGCAGAGATTACAGCCTACGAGAGTCGTGCAGCCAACTGTCCTTGGGTATACAATCCAGTCGTCGACCTGAGTCGCGACCCACGCTGGCCTCGTGTTTACGAGAGCTTTGGTGAGGATGCTATCGTAAACTCAAAGATGGTTGTAGCAGAGATTAAGGGTTATCAAGGTGATGACAATAACCACATCGACCAGTATCATGTAGGTACCAGCACCAAGCACTACTTTGCTTACGGTGGTCCTTGGACTGGTAAGGACCGTACACCAGCATACCTCTCGCCACAGATGATTCGCGAGAAGTACTTTGAACCATTCAAGGCAGCAGCTCTGGCAGGAACACTGACCATGATGGTCAACTCTGCATCAGTGAATGGTGTGCCCGTACATGCCAGCTACGAGTACCTGACCAAGTGGCTTAAGGAAGACCTACAGTGGGATGGATTCCTTGTTACCGACTGGGCTGATATCAACAACCTCTTCTCTCGCGAGCATGTAGCTAAGGATAAAAAAGATGCCATCCGTATCGCTATCAATGCTGGTATCGATATGTCGATGGATCCATATAGCGTAGAGTTCTGCATACTGCTGAAGGAGCTGGTGCAAGAGGGTAAGGTTAAGATGAGTCGTATCGACGATGCTGTTCGCCGTATCTTGCGTGCCAAGTATCGCCTGGGCCTCTTCGAGAAGCCCAATACAGGTGGTAAGGGATTCGAGAAGTTCGGTAGCGATGAGTTTGCTGCCGCTTCATTGAAGGCCGCTGAAGAGAGTGAGGTGCTGCTGAAGAACGAGGGTAATATCCTACCTCTAGCCAAGGGCAATAAGATTCTGCTTACAGGTCCTAACGCCAACCAGATGCGCTGTCTGCATGGTGGTTGGAGCTACACTTGGCAGGGTTCAAAGGCTGAGGATCTATCAGAGAAATACAACACTATCTATGAAGCTCTCTGCAATAAGTATGGTAAGGAGAATATCATCCTTGAACAGGGTGTGACCTATAATGAGAATGGTGCTTACTACGATGAGAACGAGCCACAGATTGACAAGGCTGTAGCCGCTGCTGCCAATGCCGATGTCATCATCGCTTGTATCGGCGAGAACTCATATACAGAGACTCCAGGAAACTTGAACGACCTTTGGCTCTCAGAGAATCAGCGCAATTTGGTTAAGGCACTCGCTAAAACTGGTAAGCCTATCGTGATGGTGTTGAACGAGGGCCGTCCTCGTCTGATTGCAGATATCGAGCCATTGGCTAAGGCTGTGGTTGACATCCTGATTCCTGGTAACTATGGTGGCGACGCACTTGCCAACCTGCTTGCTGGCGATGCAAACTTCTCGGCAAAGATGCCTTACACCTATCCTCGTGAGATTAACTCGCTGAACACCTATGATTATAAGGTATCAGAAGAGGTTGGTACAATGGCTGGTGCTTACAACTACGATGCAAAGGTATCGCTCCAGTGGCCCTTCGGATATGGTATCAGCTACACCACCTACGAGTACTCTAACCTGAAGGTAGACAAGAATAAGTTTACTGCCGACGACGTGCTGACAGTAAGTGTAGACGTTAAGAACACAGGCGCAAAGGCTGGTAAGGAGGCTATACTGCTTTACAGCAGCGATCTTATCGCATCTATCGTACCAGACAACAAGCGTCTGCGTGACTTCACTAAGATTGAACTGCAGCCAGGCGAGGTGAAGACAGTTACCTTCCAATTGCCTGCGAAGAAGTTGGCCTTTGTTGGTGCTGATGGTAAGTGGACTCTCGAAGAAGGCGACTTCATCCTGAAAATAGGCAACCAGACAGTTGGCACAGCCTGCACACAGACAAAGATTTGGGACGAACCAAATATCTAAGATAAACCAAAGAAAATGGTGCTTCGCTAAACAGCTGAAGCACCTTTTTTATTATCTATTTCTAAGCAGCTCTACTATGCGAGCCATTTGGTTGGGGATGCGGATTTGTTGAGGGCATTTAGAGAGGCACTCCTCGCAATCGGCACAGCTACGGGCCCACGATTCTACGTTGGGGAGAGCTTTGCGAAGTCCTTCGGCAAACTGTTGCTTCTTGGTGGCGTAATCGGCAGCTTGTTTGTCAGGAAGGGGTAGGATATGGCTGTTTACTGCCTCGTTGTAATAAGCAAAGTTGCCTGGGATATCTACGTCATAGGGACAGGGCATACAATAGGCGCAAGTAGTACAGGGGATGGTGGGGAAACCTGCCATTTGGTCTGCAATCTCGGCCAACAAAGTGTTCTCTGCTTCTGTGCAGTTCTCTAGTGGCGAGAAGGTTTCTACGTTCTCTTTCATGTGCGCCATTTGGTTCATACCACTCAAGGTAGTAAGGATGTTGGGATGAGAACCCACCCAACGGAAGGCCCAACGGGCTGTGCTGTCGTTAGGACGCACAGCCTTAAGTTGATCAGTAAGTTCCTTTGCCATCTTGCCAAAGGCCCCACCACGAAGAGGCTCCATGATGACGCATTGCACACCTGTTTTCTCACATTTATTATATAGGTATTCGGCATCGGCATCCTTTCTCCAGCCGTTACCCATCGAAGCGTGACGCCAATCGAGGAAGTTCATCTGAATCTGCACGAAATCCCAATGATACTCTTCTTGATGATCGAGCAGGTAGTCAAACGGACGCACATCGCCATGATAGGAGAATCCAAGATGACGAATGCGACCAGCCTCACGCTCTTTCAGTAGGAATTCTAGCAGATGGTTATCGAAGAATCGGCCATTGAGAGTCTCCATACCGCCACCACCGATACTATGAAGCAAGTAGTAGTCGATATAATCCACCTTGAGACGCTTGAACGACTGCTCGTACATCTTCTTCGACTCTTCAAAACTCCAAAGGTTATTTCGCTGGTTCGACATCTTTGTGGCCACGTAGTATTTGTTGCGTGGATGACGACTAAGGGCATTGCCAGTAAGCACCTCCGATTGTCCGCCCATATACATTGGGGCGGTGTCGAAATAGTTTACGCCGTGCTCGATGGCGTAATCAACCAGTTGGTTTACCTCTTCCTGATTATTAGGTAAGCGCATCATACCAAAGCCTAACAAGGATATCTGTTCGCCAGAACCATGTTGAACACGATATGTCATACGATTAGGGGTAATAGATTGTTTTTTGTCCTGAGCCAACACGCGTAGGGGCTCCATAACGCTCATAGCCATAGCAGCTCCTGCGCCCATTCCCAAACGACGTAGAAAGTCGCGGCGAGTCAAGTTTTTGTTGTTGTTATCAATCATGATTGTAAATATTTGGTTAGTTATGCGTGCAAATATACGAAAAAAAGAATAATAATCATCTCTTTTCCAGAAAAAAAGATTGTCTTTACGCAACAATTAGCACAAAGACAACCTTGTAATTATGATAAAAAATAGTTTTTAGTACGCCTGCTCATGCACGCCTTTTGGAACGACAAACAGTCGCTCCGTCAATAGGCTTGCTCGTGCACGCCTTTGACGGCACGGCCCGAGGGGTCGTTCATGTTTTTGAAGGCTTCATCCCATTCTAGGGCGATGGCAGTGGAACATGCAACGCTGGCTTCGCTGGGGACACTGCGAGCGGCTGAGTCGCTGGGGAAGTGTTCTGCGAAGATAGAACGATAATAGTACTCCTCTTTATTCTTTGGTGGGTTGATAGGGAATCGCTCTGCTGCGTGGGCCATCTGCTCATCGCTGACAACCTCTGAGGTTATCTGCTTCAGGGTGTCGATCCAGGAGTAACCCACACCATCACTGAACTGCTCTTTCTGACGCCAAGCTACTTCGGCTGGCAACATGTCGGCAAACGCCTCACGTACAATCTTCTTCTCCATTGTCTGTCCAGGACACATTTTGGCCTCTGGATTGGTGCGCATAGCAACATCAAGGAACTCCTTGTCGAGGAAAGGTACACGGCCCTCTACGCCCCAAGCTGAAAGACTCTTGTTGGCACGCAGACAATCGTAGAGGTGGAGCTTAGATAGCTTACGAACAGTCTCCTCGTGGAAGTCCTTGGCCGAAGGAGCCTTATGGAAGTAAAGATAGCCACCAAAAATCTCGTCGGCACCCTCGCCACTAAGCACCATCTTAATACCCATAGACTTGATGACACGAGCCAACAAATACATGGGTGTAGAGGCGCGAACGGTAGTTACATCGTAGGTCTCGATAAAGTAGATTACATCGCGGATAGCATCCAATCCCTCCTGGATGGTGTAGTTGATTTCGTGATGAACAGTGCCGATATGATCGGCCACCATTTTTGCCTTTGCCAAATCAGGTGCACCCTTCAGTCCTACTGCAAACGAGTGTAGACGTGGCCAATAAGCCTTAGTCTTCGAGTCATCCTCGATACGCATCTCACTATATTTCTCGGCAATGGCAGAGATAACAGATGAGTCGAGACCTCCAGATAGCAACACTCCATAAGGTACATCGCTCATCAGTTGGCGCTTAACGGCAGCTTCGAGTGCATCGTGGATAGCCTCAACAGATGCAGGATTATCCTTCACGGCATCATACTGCATCCAGTCACGCTGGTAATAGCGTTTCATGCCAGGATCACCACTCCAATAGTAATGACCAGGCAGAAAAGGTTCGAATCGATCGCACTGACCCTCAAGAGCCTTTAACTCAGAGGCTACATATACGGTTCCGTCAGCGTCGTAGCCTATATAGAGAGGTATTACTCCTATTGGGTCGCGTGCTATCAGAAACTCATCGCGCTCTTCATCATAAAGCGCAAATGCAAAGATACCATTCAGGTCTTCAAGAAAGTCGATGCCTTTTTCGCGATACAAGGCAAGGATAACTTCGCAGTCTGAGCCCGTCTGGAAATCGTACTGACCAGCATAGCGGCGGCGTATCTCCTGATGGTTGTAAATCTCGCCATTGACGGCGAGAACCTGCTTGCGATCAGGCGAAAAAAGAGGCTGACCACCTGATTCTGGATCCACGATACTAAGTCGCTCGTGGGCCAGGATAGCTGATCCGCCACAATAGATACCACTCCAGTCAGGTCCGCGATGGCGGATTTTCTGACTCATCTTCAATGCCTTTTGTCGCAGTGCCTGCGACTGCTCCTTTACACGAAATAATCCTACTATTCCACACATAGTTTTTTTCTTTTTTATTATTGTTTGAATGTTTGCATTTTAGAAAAAGAGTCCTTGGACTCACGGCTGAAGCGTGAATCCAAAGACGAGGTAAGCTTTTTCAGTTCTTGGGTTTGCAGCAACCTGAGCGAACACAGGTATGCTGAACGAATCTGTTACTTTGATGTCCTTTGTAGCCTTAAGCGACACATTGGTCACAGCAAAACCATCTACACCATAGAAGTCGGTTGCATAAGGCACAGCACCAACGGTAGCACTCCAATCAACTGAGGCAAGTTTGAAGGGAGCACTCAGTTCTACGTATGAGCTATAGGCACGCTTGCCATCCTTGTTATAACCGTCGTTACCAGCAAAGTTAGTAAACCACTGAATAGCAGCAGGACCAAAGTCGTAACCAATGTTTGCCTCGAAGATGTGACTGGTCTTGTTGGCATCATAGAGGAAGTAACGCTCCTCTGGGGTGTTGAACCAATAGTCGGTGATGCCGATATTGAATCCACCTGTAGAATAGGCCAATGTCAGGTCGAACTCTTTAGCATCATTGGTGTCAACCAGACCATAGCTACCCCATGCAGAGAGCGAAAGTCCCTTGTAGCCGATGCCGAGTGTTGGCTGGATAGCTGCACTTCCGCACTCCATACCACGCCAAACGTACGTACTTACTACATCTGCCGATACTGTAGTCTCAACTTCATCCTGTGCCGTAGCACTCATTCCTGTGGCGAACATAAGCGCCATTAAAACAATCTTCTTCATAATCTCTCTCTTTTGTTTATTAACTAATCATACTACTATTTAGTTGTAGCACATCTCTCCGTGCTCGTAAATATCAAGACCTTCTTCCTCGATACGCTTGCTGACGCGCAGACCGTGAATCTTCTTGATGCCGTAGAACAAGGCAACACCACAGGCAGCAGCCCAGAGGTCGATGACCAGAACGCCGAAGCACTCAGCACCAAAGAATCCCCAACCGTGACCGTAAAGTGCACCATTGCTAGTTGACAGCAGACCTGTCATCAGTGTACCCAGGATACCACATACACCGTGTACTGAAGAAGCACCTACAGGGTCGTCGATGTGCAGTTTGTGATCGATAAACTCAATTGCGTAAACCAGTACGATACCGCAAACCAGACCAATGATTACAGCGCCGAATGGTGATACGAGGTCGCAACCAGCTGTGATGCCTACCAGACCAGCCAAAACACCGTTCAGAGTAAGTGAAAGTGAAGGCTTGCCATATTTAATATAGGTAAGGAACATTGTAGCAGTACCACCAGCTACAGCAGCCAGGTTTGTGGTCAGGAACACGTGCGAGATAGCGATACGGTTAACCTCGCCGCTAGCAGCCAACTGAGAACCAGGGTTGAATCCGAACCATCCCAACCAGAGGATGAATACACCTAGAGCAGCCATAGCCAGGTTGTGACCAGGAATAGCACGGCTCTTACCGTCCTCACCATACTTACCTACACGGGGACCAAGTGCGATAGCACCAACCAGAGCAAGCACACCACCTACACTGTGTACGATAGCAGAACCAGCAAAATCGTGGAATACATCACCAAAGGTGCTCATCATAAATCCATCAGCAGCGTCGTTGCAAAGCCAACCACCACCCCAGGTCCAGTGTCCCTCAACAGGGTAAATAATCAGCGAGATAACTGCGCTGTAAACCAGATACATAGAGAACTTGGTGCGCTCGGCCATAGCACCACTAACGATAGTGGCAGCAGTAGCACAGAATACGGTCTCGAAAATCAAGAAACCTTCAACAGGCAGATCGCTCTCGTAGAAACTCAGGTCGCCCCAGTTAGGCATACCTATGAAACCACCCAGCACATCGCCACCAAACATAAAGCCGAAGCCCAAGAAAAAGAACAACAGTGAGCCGAACATAAAGTCGACAAAGTTCTTCATCAGGATGTTTGCCGTGTTCTTACTACGAGTAAAACCTGCCTCACAGAGGGCAAAACCAGGCTGCATCCAGAAAACCAACATAGCTGCTAATAGCATCCATACGGTATCGAGTGAAATTCCAATTTCGTTCATAATCCTTTTTACCTTTAATGTTGTTACCCTAATTATTTCTTATCTCTCAAAACGGTGTCACCATGTTCGCCTGTACGGATAGACCATGTGTCAAGCACATCGCTTACAAAGATACGACCATCGCCGATCTCACCCGTATGGGCTACTTCAAGAATGACTTTTACAGTTGGATCGAGAAACATGTCGCGGCACACGATGGTGATGGCGACACGCTCGATCACGTCGGTACTGTACTGTACGCCACGATAGATGCGCTCCTGACGGCTTTGGCCGATGCCGTGAACGTCGTGGTACTCAAACCAGTCGATGTCGGAAGAAAGCAGAGCAGCTTTTACCTCCTCGAACTTAGTCTTACGGATAATCGCTTCAATCTTTTTCATACCTCTTAAAACTTTTACCTAATTAATATATAATTCATTTTATTTATGACACTTTGTCATTTCTTGGGTGCAAAGTTACGACATTTTGTAAGTAAAACCATTGTAAACGTGCACAATTTGTTTAATTTTCTTTTATTTCATTATCCTTTTGTATTCGAATAATATGTTTTGCTTTTAAATTGTAAGCAAAACACGTCTTTTTGATTACAAATTGTTACTTTTACATAAAAAGAAGATGATTATGCTAAGTTTTCTGTAGTTTTTCGTCCAAATTATAGTACCTTTGCATCCGAAAAAAGAATTATAAACGCAAACACGTACATATTATTATGGCATTAGTAAACGACCACTTTCTGAAACTGCCGAACAACTATCTGTTCGCCGACATCGCCAAAAAGGTAAATGCCTTTAAGGCCATGCATCCCAAAGTAGATGTTATTTCGCTTGGTATAGGCGATGTAACACAGCCATTGGCCCCAGCCGTTATCGAGGCTATCCACAAGGCTGCCGACGAGATGGCGACACGACAGGGTTTCAGGGGCTACGGTCCAGAGCAAGGCTACGACTTTCTGCGTGATGCTATCTTGAAAAACGATTTCCTGCCACGTGGTATCCATCTGGATCGCGACGAGGTTTTTATTAATGATGGAGCAAAGAGCGACACTGGTAATATCCAAGAATTGGTGCGCTGGGACAACTCTATCGGAGTTACCGATCCTATCTATCCTGTCTACATCGACTCGAACGTAATGATTGGTCGTGCCGGGGTTCAGGAGAATGGTCGTTGGTCTAATGTACTTTATATGCCGTGTAATGCAGAGAACGGTTTTGTGCCCCAGTTGCCAGATCGTCGTGTGGATGTTATCTACCTGTGCTACCCCAACAACCCAACAGGAACAGTCATCTCGAAAGAAGAACTACGCAAGTGGGTTAACTACGCACTTAAAAACGATACGCTCATCTTCTACGACGCTGCTTATCAGGCATATATCCAAGATGAAAAGATTCCTCATAGCATCTACGAGATTCGTGGTGCCCGCAAGTGTGCTATTGAGTTCCATTCATATTCTAAAACGGCAGGCTTTACTGGTGTGCGTTGTGGCTACACCATCGTACCAAAGGAGGTTACAGCTGCCACACTCGAAGGCGAACGCATACCATTGAACCCACTGTGGAATCGTCGACAGTGCACCAAATTTAATGGTACCAGCTATATCTCACAACGTGCCGCAGAGGCTATCTACACTCCTGAAGGCAAGCAACAGATTAAGGCCACTATCGACTACTACATGCAGAATGCCAAGAAGATGCTTACCACCCTGCGTAGCTTGGGCTTTGAGTGCTATGGCGGCGAGAATGCTCCATATATCTGGGCCAAGACACCAGAGACATCAGGCTCATGGCAATTCTTCGAGGAAATGCTGTATGGCGCTCACGTAGTATGTACTCCAGGCGTAGGCTTTGGTCCATCAGGCGAAGGATATGTTCGCTTTACAGCATTCGGCAGTCACGAACAGACTGACGAGGCACTGCAAAGAATCGAAAACTGGCTTAAGAAATAAAAAAAGAAGTAGGTCCTAGCGACCTACTTCTTTGCAACATTATCAACATAATTAATAAAGGCTTGATTCACTAAGCGGTTACCGCCTGGTGTGGGATAGTGTCCAGTAAAGTACCAGTCGCCTGGATGATTAGGACAGGCCTCATGCAAACCTTCGATACTCTGGAACACAAGTTCTATTGGAGCCTGCATGTCAGCAGGACGCAACATCTCAACTATTTTATTGTTAATCTCCTCTACTGTAAATGGTGCATACACAGCGCGCACGCAGTTCTGCATCTCCTCCTTAGGCTTCTGCAGTTCGCGCTTACAGGCCAGATAGGTATCGTTTACCAACTGCCACATGCCGCGCTCCTCTATCAGTGCCATCGTTGCACGGAATGCACAAAACTCCTCCAGTCTAGCCATATCTATGCCGTAGTAGTCTGGATAACGAATCTGTGGCGAACTCGATACCATCACAATCTTCTTGGGATGCAGACGGTCCAGAATCTTAAAGATACTTTCCTTAAGAGTTGTTCCACGCACAATCGAGTCGTCGATAATCACCAGATTGTCCTCATAAGACTTCAGACTGCCATAACTGATATCATACACATGAGCGGCCAGATCGTTACGCTCGCTGTTGTCGGCGATAAAGGTACGCATCTTGATGTCTTTCCACACCACCTTCTCTGTACGCACATCGCCGTGCAACTTGCGGAACCCGTCTGTCATCCCATAAAAGGCCACCTCGGCGGTGTTAGGGATATAGGAAAAAACTGAATGGGAGACATCGCCGTCGATGGCCTTTAAGATGGGTTGCGTCAGTTGTTCGCCTAGTCGTTTGCGCTCTTGGTAGATGTCGCAATCGGAACCGCGACTGAAGTAAATGCGCTCGAACGAACAGGCGCTCAACTTCTGGGCAGGCATTATCTGCTCCAGTCGGCTCTCGCCGTTTTTATGTACAATCAGTGCCTGACCTGGCATCAGTTCATGCACGTCTTTACTGTCAATATCAAATGTTGTCTGCAACACAGGACGCTCGCTGGCTAGTGCTATTATTTCATCGTCGCGATAGTAGAAGGCTGGACGTATACCCCAAGGGTCACGCACACTAAACATCTCACCACTACCCGTCAGTCCACACATCACAAAACCACCGTCGTAATGCTGCATTGTGGTGCGCAGCACGTTGGCCATCTCTACGTGTTCGTCAATATAGTTGGTAATGCCAGTACCTTCAAGGCCTTGCTCTTTAGCCTCCTGAAACAGTCTTTCCACTTCGCGATCCAAGCGATGGCCCATCAGTTCCAGCGTGATATACGAGTCGCCATATATACGTGGACTCTGACCTTGGGCAGTCAGAAACTCAAACACCTCGTCGATGTTGGTCATATTGAAGTTTCCGCACAAACAGAGATTCTTGGCGCGCCAGTTGTTACGGCGCAGGAAAGGGTGCACAAATGTCAGTCCGCTTTTGCCTGTGGTCGAATAGCGCAGGTGGCCCATCAGCAACTCACCCTTCATCTCCTCAGTCACACGACTAAATATCTCTGTTATCGCGTTCTTGCCCTCGGCCTTCTCGCGGAACATATATTCAGTACCAGGCTTGTTGTTCAGGTTTACTGAAGCTATACCAGCACCCTCTTGTCCGCGATTGTGCTGTTTCTCCATCATCAAATAGAGTTTGTTGAAACCGTAGGCCCAAGTGCCATATTTCTTTTCGTAATACTCTAGTGGCTTCAGCAGGCGAATCATCGCCACACCACACTCATGTTTCAGCTGTTCCATAGTCTATTATTTACAGGCTTTAATGAAACTCATAAATAATGGGTGCGGATTAAGCACTGTCGACGAATATTCAGGATGGAACTGGGTACCGATATACCAGCGTTTTTCTGGTATCTCCACGATTTCAACAAGATTTGCATCAGGGTTGATACCTACACACTTCATGCCCTTGGCCTCGTACTCCTCCTGATATTTATTATTAAACTCATAGCGATGGCGATGACGCTCTTTTATCAGTGTCTCCTCGCCATAGGCCTCGTAAGTACGACTGCCCTTTACCAGTTCGCACTCGTAAGCTCCCAAGCGCATGGTGCCACCCATTTGGGTGATGTTTTTCTGCTCCTCCATTATGTCTATCACGTTGTGTGGTGTCTTTTCATCCATCTCGGCACTGTTGGCATCGTTGTAGCCCAGCACGTTGCGTGCAAACTCTATCACCATCATCTGCATACCCAGACAGATACCAAACGTTGGGATATCGTTGGTTCGTGTATATTCGGCTGCGATAATCTTTCCCTCGATACCACGTTGTCCAAATCCTGGACAAATCACTACGCCCTGCATGCCGTTCAACTTCTCGCCGATGTTCTGCTTGGTTATCTCCTCGCTGTTCACAAAGTGCAGCTTGGCTTTCACATCATTATATATACCTGCCAGGTTCAGGCTCTCGCGAATACTCTTGTAGGCATCTTGCAAATCATATTTGCCCACCAGTGCTATGTGCACTTCCTTGGTGGCGTTGCGCTGCTTGTCCAGGAAGTCGTGCCAACCCTTCATCGCAGGTGTCTCACCTACGGGGATACCTATCTTTCGCATGATAGCTGCATCCAGTCCCTGGTGTTGCATATTCACAGGCACCTCGTAGATGCTAGGCAAATCCTCGCTCTGCACCACGCATTCCAAGTCAACGTTACAGAACGATGCCACCTTCATTCTCATGCCGTCATCCAGATGTCGTTCTGTACGCAGCACTAGTATGTCCGGCTGAATACCCATACCCTGCAACTCCTTCACAGAGTGCTGTGTGGGCTTGGTCTTAAGCTCGTCGGCTGCTTTTAAGTAAGGTACGTACGTAAGGTGTACGCATACCGCATCACGACCCAGTTGATAACGTAGCTGTCGGATAGCCTCCATAAATGGCGCACTCTCTATGTCGCCGATGGTGCCGCCCACCTCAGTGATGATAAAGTCGAAGCCCTCATTCAGGCCTTCGCGCAGCATGCAGCGCTTAATCTCGTCGGTAATGTGTGGCACCACCTGGATCGTCTTACCCAAATAGTCGCCGTGACGCTCACGGTCTATCACCGTTTTATAGATGCGTCCTGTTGTTATAGAGTTGTTTCGTGTTGTGTGTATGCCTGTAAATCGCTCGTAGTGTCCCAGATCCAGATCGGTCTCAAAGCCGTCGGCTGTCACGTAGCACTCGCCGTGCTCGTAGGGGTTCAGCGTACCCGGGTCGATGTTGATGTACGGGTCGAATTTCTGTATAGTCACTTTGTAGCCGCGTGCTTGCAGCAACTTGCCTATGCTGGCCGATATGATTCCCTTACCAAGTGAAGAAACCACACCGCCTGTAACGAAAATGTACTTTGTTTCCATAAAAACCTTTATCCTTTTTATGGACTGCAAAGGTAAGCATTATTATAATAATACGCGTACATATCATAATAAATAAACACACAAGTTCTGAGTCAACTGCATTTATTCAGCATTAAGGTTCTTTTTGGTTTCAAATTGTAAGTAAAATAAGTTAATTAGCTTACAGATTGTTATTTTTGCGAAAAAAGTAGATAAAAACGTTACGTGTTTGGCTGTTTTGATTACAAAATGCAATACCTTTGCACCCAAAATCTGACAAAAAGTAAGATTAATGAAGGATAATATGACAAAAAGAAAGCAAACTCAAACCAAAAAAGGACTCTACCAGAGTGACTATGAGCACGACGCTTGCGGCGTGGGTATGGTGGTAAACATCCACGGCGGAAAGAGTCATGAACTGGTGGACAATGCACTGAAGGTGCTTGAAAACATGGAACACCGTGGCGCCGAGACACGCGACAAGACCGGTGATGGTGCGGGTATCATGGTTCAGATACCCCACGAGTTTATTCTGCTTCAGGGAATCCCTGTGCCTGAAAAGGGAAAGTACGGCACAGGACTGGTATTTCTGCCTAAGGACGAGAAGGCACAGCAGGAGATTCTGAGCGTGATGATCGAGGAGATAGAGCGCGAAAGTCTGACGCTGATGCATCTGCGAGCCGTACCTACAAATCCTGAAGTGCTTGGTGCAGCTGCCCGCGAAGTGGAGCCTGATATCAAGCAGATTTTTGTAACTGGTATATCGGACGAGGATGTGCCAGTGTTCGAGCGTATATTATACAAGGTACGTAAGCGAATTGAGAATCGTATCGACAACGAGGACTTCTATATCTGCTCACTGTCGAACAAGAATATAATCTATAAGGGAATGCTGACCAGCGGACAGCTGCGCCGCTACTTCCCTGACTTATCGAATGACTATTTTACAAGCGGACTGGCACTGGTACACTCTCGCTTTAGCACTAACACATTCCCAAAGTGGAAGTTGGCCCAGCCCTTCCGCTTGTTAGCACATAACGGTGAGATTAACACCATACGTGGTAACCGCGGTTGGATGAAGGCTCGCGAGAGCGTGCTTAACAGCGAGGCTCTTGGCGACATTAAGGACCTGCGCCCAATAGTACAGGACGGAATGAGCGACTCGGCCTCGTTGGATAACGTATTCGAGTTCCTGATGCTGAGTGGACTCTCATTGCCACAGGCGATGGCCATTCTGGTACCTGAGAGCTTTAATGACAAGAATCCTATCAGCGAGGATTTGAAAGCATTTTATGAGTATCACTCTATCCTGATGGAGCCTTGGGACGGTCCTGCTGCTCTGCTGTTTAGCGATGGTCGCTATGCTGGCGGAATGCTCGACAGAAATGGTCTGCGCCCAAGCCGTTATACCATTACAAAGAGCGGTATGATGGTGGTAGCCAGTGAGGTTGGCGTGATGGACTTCGAACCAAGCGATGTTGTATCGAAGGGCCGTCTGCAGCCAGGAAAGATTCTGCTGATTGATACTCAGGAGGGTAAGATATACTACGACGGCGAGATTAAGGAGAAGTTGGCCAAGGCCCATCCTTATCGCGAGTGGCTAAACGAGAACCGCGTACAGCTGGAGAAGTTAAAGAGCGGACGTAAGGTGGATAACGGCGTGAGCAATCTCAACGCTAAGCTGGTGACATTCGGCTTCGGCCAGGAGGATATCGACAAGACTATCATCCCTATGGCCACAGCAGGACAGGAGCCTGTAGCTGCGATGGGTAACGATACACCACTAGCTGTCATCTCAGATCGTCCACAGGTGCTGTTCAACTACTTCCGTCAGCAGTTTGCACAGGTTACCAATCCTGCCATCGACCCCATCCGAGAGGAACTCGTGATGTCACTGACAGAGTATATCGGCGCCGTAGGAACCAACATTCTTACGCCCGATGCATCGAACTGTAAAATGGTACGTTTGCCGCAGCCAGTTTTAACCAACACACAACTTGATATATTATGCAACATCCGCTACAAGGGCTTCAATACCAAGAAGTTGCCTATCCTCTTTGAGATGTCGAAGGGTGAGGAAGGTCTGCGTAAGGCGCTCGACGACCTGTGCCATCAGGCTGAAGCCAGTGTAGACGAAGGTGTAAACTACATTATTCTGAGCGACCGCGACCTGGACGATACGCATGCCGCCATCCCTTCGTTATTGGCTGTTTCTGCCGTTCACCACTATCTGATTAGCGTAGGAAAGCGCGTACAGACAGCTCTGATCGTTGAGAGCGGCGAGATTCGCGAGGTAATGCATGCAGCCTTGCTGCTGGGCTACGGTGCTAGCGCCCTATGTCCTTATATGACGTTTGCCGTACTGGATGATCTGGTGAAGAAGCATAAGATCCAAGAGGAGTATGCTACTGCCGAGAAAAACTACATCAAGGCTGTAGACAAGGGCTTGAAGAAGATTATGTCGAAGATGGGTATCTCGACTATCCGCTCATATCGCGGTGCAAAGATCTTCGAGAGCATCGGACTGAGCGAAGACCTGTTGCGTCGTTACTTCGGTACCGAGGTGAGCACCATTGGTGGTGTGGGCCTGAAAGAGATTGCCCGTGATGCCATTGCGCTGCACGAGGCTGCCAAAGAGCAGACGCTGCTGCAGAACCAAGGACAGTTTGCTTGGCGCAAGGACGGCATTAAGCACGCATGGAACCCAGAGACTATCGCTAAGCTGCAGTTGGCTACCCGTCAGGGCAACTACGATAAGTTTAAGGATTGGGCAAAGATTGTTGACGAGAAAGAGAACCCCATCTTTATCCGCGACTTCTTTGGATTTAAGAAGGCTGCCAAACCAACTCCTATCGACGAGGTTGAGCCCGTCGAGAGCATCGTTAAGCACTTCGTAACAGGTGCTATGTCGTTTGGCGCTTTGAGCATCGAGGCCCACGAGGCTTTGGCACTAGCCATGAACAAACTGGGTGCACGCAGTAACACTGGTGAGGGTGGTGAGGACAACGCCCGCTATCACTCAGAGGTGGATGGTGTAAGCCTGAGCTCAAAGACCAAACAGATTGCATCTGGACGTTTTGGCGTAACAGCCGAGTATCTGGTAAATGCTGAGGAGATACAGATTAAGGTGGCACAAGGTGCTAAGCCTGGTGAGGGTGGACAGCTGCCTGGATTCAAGGTTAACGAGATTATCGCCAAGACGCGTAACGCCATCCCTGGCATCTCGTTGATTTCGCCTCCACCTCATCACGATATCTACAGCATCGAGGATCTGGCACAGCTTATCTTCGACCTGAAGAATATCAACCCCACAGCTGCCGTAAGCGTAAAGCTGGTAGCCGAGAGCGGTGTAGGAACCATTGCCGCTGGTGTGGCTAAGGCTAAGGCCGACCTGATTGTGATCAGTGGTGCCGAGGGCGGTACAGGTGCTTCGCCTGCATCAAGTATGCGCTTCGCAGGTATTAGTCCTGAAATCGGACTGGCAGAGACCCAGCAGACACTGGTGATGAACGGCTTGCGTAACCAGGTACGTCTGCAGACCGACGGACAGCTGAAGACTGCCAAGGACGTGATCATCATGGCCATGCTTGGTGCCGATGAGTTCTCGTTCGGAACTCTGCCCCTTATTGTACTGGGGTGCGTAATGATGCGTAAGTGTAATACCAATACCTGTCCTATGGGTGTGGCTACACAGAATCCAGAATTGCGTAAGCACTTCGAGGGAAGAGCGGAGTACGTGGTGAACTTCTTCACCTTCCTGGCCGAGCAAGTTCGCGAATACCTCAGCGAGATTGGTGTTCACAGTCTTAAGGAGATTATTGGTCACACAGAACTCATCGAGGTTGATACTACCAACGCTACTGATAAGCAGAAGACTATCGATTTTGCACGCCTGCTGCACAAGCCTGAGACAGATAAGGCCCTCTACTGGGATCGTGGAGCATTTACAAAGGTTAGCGGTGTGAAGGACGAGGAGATCATCAAGGCTGCACAGAAAGCAATCGACAGTCAGGAAGAGATAACACTCGACTACGCTATCAAGAATACTGATCGTGCAGTGGGTACCATGCTGAGTGGTGCGATTGCCTTGAAATACGGCGAGGAAGGACTGCCCGACGGAACCATCAAGATTAAGTTCAAGGGCTCGGCTGGCCAGAGCTTCGGCGCTTTTGCCGTGAAAGGACTGGATTTGCGCCTCGAAGGCGAGACCAACGACTACTTTGGTAAGGGTCTCTCTGGCGGTCGCATCTCTATTCTGCCTCCTGCCCGTCGTAGCGACGAGTTTAAGGCCGAGGATAACATTATCGCAGGTAACACGGGACTTTACGGTGCTACATCGGGCGAACTCTATATAAATGGTAAGGTAGGCGAGCGCTTCGGAGTGCGTAACTCGGGTGCCATCGCTGTGATTGAGGGTGCTGGCGACCACTGCTGCGAATACATGACAGGCGGACGTGTGGTAGTGCTGGGTAAGACTGGCCGTAACTTTGCTGCTGGTATGAGTGGTGGTGTGGCCTATGTTTACGACCCCGATCACACCTTCGACTACTTCTGCAATATGGATATGGTGGAGCTCTCACTAGTTGAGGATTCAGTTTCGCGCAAGGAATTGCTCGAACTCATCCGTCAACACTATCTGCACACGGGTTCAGCCCTCGCAGGTCGCATGCTCGACGACTGGCATCGTTACATCGAGGACTTCATCCAGGTAGTGCCCATCGAGTACAAACGCGTTCTCGAGGAAGAAAAGATGGCACGCCTGCACGAGAAGATTGCCGACATCCAGCGCGACTATTAATCATTTAATGTTTAATCTTTAATGTTTAATGTATTAAGATGGGAAATCCAAAAGCATTTTTAGAGATACACCGCCAGGAGGCGGGTTACCGTCCGATTCACGATAGAATCCACGACTTTGGCGAGGTAGAGCAGACGCTCAACACTCGCGAACGCAAACTGCAGGCAAGCCGCTGCATGGACTGTGGCGTACCCTTCTGCCACTGGGCCTGTCCGCTGGGCAACAAAGCACCAGAATGGAACGATGCCCTATACAAAGGCGATTATGAACTAGCTTATCGCCTACTGAATAGCACCAATCCCTTCCCAGAGTTCACAGGTCGTATCTGTCCTGCATTGTGCGAAAAGGCCTGCGTACTGAACCGTTTTAACCACGAGCCAACCACCAACCGCGAGGACGAGTGTGCTATCACAGAGATGGCTTTCCAAGAGGGATTTATCACTCCTCGTACAGACATCCAGCGCAATGGTAAGAAGGTGGCCGTTATTGGTGCTGGTCCTGCCGGCCTTGCTGCAGCTAACGATCTTAACCTTATGGGCTATCAAGTAACTGTATTTGAGAAGAACGAAGCCGCTGGCGGATTGCTGCGATATGGTATCCCCAACTTCAAACTCAATAAGGCTGTCATCGATCGCCGCATCGCCCTGCTGGAGCAGGAGGGCATCGAGTTTAAATATGGCGAGGCTATAGAGGTTAACGATGCATTTGCTAAGCAGTTTGATGCTGTGGTGATATCTACCGGTACTCCTACTGCCCGTGATCTTAAGGCCCCTGGCCGCGAACTCAAGGGCGTACACTTCGCCCTTGAAATGCTGTCGCAGCAGAATCGAGTGCTAGCTGGTATGGAGTTCTCTAAGGATGAGCGCGTAACTGCCAAGGGTAAGGATGTACTCGTAATCGGTGGTGGTGATACTGGCTCTGACTGTATCGGAACTGCCCATCGCCAGGGATGTAAGAGTGTTACTCAGATCGAGATTATGCCTAAACCTGTTGAGGGCCCAGAGGATCCTCAGAACCCATGGCCCAATTGGCCTCGCACACTCAAGACAACATCTAGTCACGAGGAAGGTTGCACGCGTCGTTGGAACATCAACACCCTGGAGTTCTTGGGTAAGGATGGCAAGCTTACTGGCGTAAAGGTTCAGGAGATAGACTGGAAACCAAACCCAGAAGGTGGTCGTCCCATCATGATCGAGAAGGGCAAGCCCGAAATCATCAAGGCCGAGCTGGTTCTGCTGGCTATGGGATTCCTGAAGCCTGAGCATCCTCAGTATGCTGAGAACGTATTTGTATGTGGCGATGCTGCCAACGGAGCATCACTAGTAGTTCGCGCTATGGCTAGCGGCAAACAGACTGCCGCAAAGGTAGCTGCCTATCTCAACAAATAATAGGTTAGTAATATGAGTAAGATTCCTTTCACCAAGATGCATGGCTGCGGCAATGACTACATCTACGTCAACACCATGCTGTACGACATCCCTGACCCTGCAGCGGCCTCTATCAAGTGGAGCAACCGCTACAAGGGCATAGGATCAGACGGACTGGTGCTGATTGGCAAATCGACTGTTCCTGAGGCCGACTACACTATGCGAATCTTCAACGCCGATGGCAGCGAGGCTATGATGTGCGGCAATGCATCGAGGTGTATAGGGAAATATCTCTACGAGCGAGGTCTTACTGACAAGACTGAGATTCGTCTGCTCACTCTGTCTGGCGTAAAGATCCTGAATCTGCATATAAAAGATAATAAGGTAGAGAGCGTGACTGTGGATATGCTAGAACCTGTACTCGAAAACGAAGAACAGTTCGTAGCTGCCCGCGCTCAGGGTCACGGCACATTTGTGTCGATGGGAAATCCTCATTATGTGATATTTACAGATAATGTAGACCAGGTGGGCGAAACAGGCCGAGTGCTCGAGCATCACCCAGCCTTCCCACAGCGATGCAACATAGAGTTTGCACACATCGAGGCCAATGGCAGTATCCGCACCCGTGTTTGGGAGCGAGGCAGCGGCATAACACAGGCTTGCGGCACAGGCGCTTGTGCCACAGCTGTGGCAGCTGTCCTTACAGGCAAAGCTGGTCGCACATCGCAAATCGTAATGGATGGCGGCACACTCACCATCGAGTGGCGCGAGAGCGATAATCACGTCTACATGACTGGTCCTGCCGAATTCGTTTTCGATGGAGAAATCGCATTGTAAAGATATTAGTATAACCCCCTATTTTGGTTACAATCTGTAAGAAAATACACACACTATTCTTTCAAATTGTAACTTACACAGAAAAAGAAGATAAAAAGTGTCGAAAAAATAAGTGTTTTACTTTCAATTTGTCGTACCTTTGCACCGTAAACATTACAAAGTGTAAGCAAATTGTCTAACAACATATAAAAAAGAAAGTATGGAAGCATTAAGATTTCAGGTTGTCGGTGAGGCTTTTAAGAAGAAGCCACTCGACGTAAAAGCACCAAGTGAGAGACCTTGCGAGTATTTTGGCAAGAAGGTCTTCAATCGTGAGAAAATGTACAAGTACCTGCCAAAGGACGTGTACGAGAAGATGGTTGACGTAATTGATAATGGCGCACGACTCGATCGTACCGTTGCCGACGCTGTAGCTGCTGGTATCAAGCAGTGGGCTACCGAGAATGGCGTTACTCACTATACTCACTGGTTCCAGCCCCTGACTGAGGGTACTGCCGAGAAGCACGACTCGTTTATCGAGCACGATGGCAAGGGCGGTATGGTTGAGGAGTTCAGCGGTAAGCTGCTCGTACAGCAGGAGCCTGATGCTTCTTCATTCCCTTCTGGTGGAATCCGTTCTACATTCGAGGCTCGTGGTTATTCTGCATGGGATCCCACATCTCCAGTTTTCATTATAGATGATACACTCTGTATCCCCACAGTATTTATTTCGTATAGCGGCGAGGCGCTCGACTACAAGGCACCATTGCTGCGCGCTCTTCATGCAGTTAACGTGGCTGCAACTGATGTTTGCCATTACTTTGATCCCACTGTTAAGAAAGTTACCTCTAACCTCGGATGGGAACAGGAGTACTTCCTCGTTGACGAGGGACTCTATGCTGCCCGTCCAGACCTATTACTTACTGGTCGCACCCTGATGGGACACGATTCTGCTAAAAACCAGCAGATGGACGACCACTACTTTGGCGCTATCCCTGAGCGCGTACAGGCCTTCATGAAGAACCTGGAGTTCGAGGCTCTCGAGCTTGGTATCCCTGTTAAGACCCGTCACAACGAGGTTGCTCCTAACCAGTTTGAGTTGGCACCTATCTTCGAAGAGACCAACCTGGCTGTCGACCACAACATGCTGCTGATGTCAGTAATGAAGAAGATTGCCCGCAAGCACGGATTCCGCGTACTGTTGCACGAGAAGCCATTCGCTGGTATCAACGGTAGTGGTAAGCACAACAACTGGAGTCTCTCTACCGACAACGGCATTCTGCTGCACGCTCCTGGTAAGACTCCTGAAGCCAACCTGCGCTTTGCAACATTTATCGTAGAGACCCTGATGGGTGTTTACAAGCACAACGGTCTGCTCAAGGCCTCTATCATGAGCGCTACCAACGCTCACCGTCTGGGCGCCAACGAGGCACCTCCTGCAATCGTATCTTCATTCCTGGGCAAGCAGGTTTCTGAGCTGCTCGACCACATCGAGACTGCCGATAAGGACTTCCTCGCTATGGCTGGCAAGCAGGGACTCAAAATGGATATCCCTGAAATCCCCGAGTTGCTCATCGATAACACCGACCGTAACCGTACATCACCATTCGCATTCACAGGTAACCGTTTCGAGTTCCGTGCTGTAGGTTCTGAGGCCAACTGCGCTAGCGCAATGATTGCCCTGAACAGTGCTGTAGCCGAGGCTCTGGTTGAGTTCAAGAAGCGTGTTGATGCTCGCATTCCTGAGTTCGAGAAGAAATTGGCTGGTACTGAGCACAGCGCTAAGTTCCACGCTATCATCGACGTGCTCCGCGAGGATATCAAGACCTGTAAGCCTATCCGTTTCGACGGTAACGGCTACTCAGACGAGTGGGTTATCGAGGCCGAGAAGCGCGGTCTTGACGTTGAGAAGAGCTGTCCAAAGATCTTTGAGCGCTATCTCGACGAGGCCAGCATCGCTATGTTCGAGAGTCTGGGTGTAATGACCAAGAAGGAGCTCGAGGCTCGCAACGAGGTTAAATGGGAGACCTACACCAAGAAGATTCAGATTGAGGCACGCGTACTGGGCGACCTGAGCATGAACCATATCATCCCTGTAGCAACAAGCTATCAGAGCCAGTTGCTTAAGAATGTAGAGAATATGGTATCTGTATTCCCAGTTGACAAGGCCGAGAAGCTTAACGCCCGTAACCTCAAGATTATCGAGGAGATTGCCGAGCGCACATCAGCCATCGAGAAGGGTGTTGAGGAACTGGTTAACGCTCGCAAGCTTGCCAACAAGATTGAGGACGAGCACGACAAGGCTATCGCTTATCACGATACCGTAGAGCCTAAGCTCGACGAGATCCGCTATCAGATCGATAAGCTCGAACTGATCGTTGACGATGCTCTGTGGCCACTGCCAAAATATAGAGAGCTGCTGTTCATCCGATAAACAGGAAGCATCAAACAATTCTTTTTTTGGTTGTTTGAAGTTTGCGTGGGGACTTGAAGCTGAGATAGTTTCGGGTCCCTCTTTTTATCGTTTGCGGGCTATGACATAGATGATTACAGGCGCGCCGATAAGTGGAGTTACAGCATTAAGAGGTATCACCCCACTCTCGCCTGGCAGATAGCATATCAGGTTGCACACCAGCGCCACTACCGATCCGCAAAGCAATGTGGCAGGCAGCAGTTGGCGATGATTATCTGTGGTTAGCAGCAGTCGTGCAATGTGTGGCACAGCCAATCCGATAAACGCCACAGGGCCGCAGAATGCTGTAGTGATAGCAGTAAGCAGACCAGTTACTATCAGCAGCCAGTTGCGCACTCGCAGTATGTTCACGCCCAGATTCTCGGCATATCTGTCGCCCAGCATCAGTGCGTTCAGGGGTTTTATCAGCAATAGTGCACCCAGCAGTCCAGCCAACGTAACTATCACAAACACTGGCATATTATCCATCGACACACCACCAAACGAGCCCATACCCCATACCATATACGACTTTACGCCCTCATCGGTAGCAAAGAAGTTTAGCAGCGAAATGGCTGAGTTGCTTATGTAGCCTATCATTATACCTATTATTAATAGCATCACACTATTGCGCACCAGGGTTGAGAAAAAGAAGATGATAGCCATCACCGTCATGGCTCCTACGAATGCCGCCAGGAGTATAGCTGCAAAACCAGTGATGCTTACGGAGCCAACAGACAGTCCGCCACCCAGAAACAGCATAACCAGCGCTACACCCAGTCCTGCACCGCTGTTTACACCAAACACGCTAGGACCAGCCAGTGGATTGCGAAAAGCCGTCTGCAGCATCAGTCCGCTCACAGCCAGAGCCGCACCACACAGCGTGGCCGTGATAGCCTGAGGCAATCGCGACTCTAATACGATGAACTGCCACGAAGCTTTGGCGGACTGATCGCCCAAAAGTATGCTCACCACATCGCCTGCAGGAATCGAAACCGACCCCAACAGCAGATTGAGCGCAAACAGCACCAAGACCACCGCTCCCAATCCTATGCAGTACACTGTTCCTTTGTTCATGGGTGCAAAGTTACGAATAAGTGAGCAAAAAGCCAAATTTTATTTGCGCTTTTTCAAAACGAGAAACATAGAAACGTGGAAACGTGGAATCGGTATGGTTTGAGAACGGAGATAGCTATTAGATAATAGTATATCTAATTTTATTAATAATCGTATCATTTATCTATTTATCAGCTTTCCCCGTTCAAAACTAAAACCACCCTGATTCCACGTTTCTATGTTTCCACGTTTCTCTGTCTCGAAATAATTCAGGAGTAAGCTTTCAATGAGATAGCCGTAATATATCTACCAGATATCCGTAACCTATCTAATAGTTATATTACGGCTATCACACGTAGAAAAAATATTTCCCACGTGTGGGAATTTTTGCTGCCACACGTGGAAAATAATTTTCTATTCCACAAATTATTTGGTGGTTTGTGCAACTATTTGTATATTTGCGGCGTCAAAATGGATAGAAAACATTAATCAAATTGTAAACTGATGAAGAAAGCATTAAAAATCGCGCTGTTTAGCGTTTTGGGATTGGTAATCTTGTTGGGAGTAGCCGTGTGGATGGAGTTTGGTCCGCTGGTTAAGGGTGCAAATTCGTGCGTGAAACTGGACGACGGGCTGTACTATATGGAGTACAAGGGCGACGACGGGTTTGACGGGCTGATGGCACAGGGCGGTATAGCGAAAGCCGATCAGTTAGCCGGATATGCCATCGAATTTCTGTCGAAGGGCCATTACAAGCCAGAGATCAGTACTTCGAAGCAGGCATACGGATGCTCAGCACTGACCGTAAGCACTCCTGATGGCGACATACTGATGGGCCGAAACTTCGATTTCCCATCGGCCGTAGGTGTGGTAATGCATTGCATACCTGACAAAGGCTACGAGACAATTACTACATTCAACGTGGAGTTTTATGGATTTGGCGAGGGCTTCAAACCAGAAGGATTTAAGAATCAGTATATGGCTCTGACAGGATTATTTGTTGCCCTCGACGGCATAAACGAAAAGGGACTTGCCATCGCCGACCTGATGGCTGGCGACAATGTTGAGACGCATCAGAACACCAGCAAACCCGACTTGACCACAACTGCTGCCATACCATATATGCTGAAAAATGCAGCCAACGTAGACGAAGCTCTGAAACTGCTGGAGGGCATAGACATGCACTCAGACATAGGTTCGGCCCACCACTACGCTATGGCCGATGCAACTGGCAAAAGGGTTGTAGTAGAATATGTAGACAATAAGATGGTGGTGGTAGAATCGCCTGCTGTGGCCAATCACTATCTGTGCCAGCAGAAGCTGAACGCAGGTCTTGACGAGGGTGATAACCGTTATGCCACCCTGTGTGAGCGATTTGCTGAAACCAACGGTGTGATGAACCAAGAACAGCTTACTGACGTTATCGCATCGGTATCGCAACCAGAGCGAGAAGGTTTTCTGGGCACAGCCTGGACGATGGTGATGGACCTGAAGCATCCATCTATCACCTATTATTCGCGCAGACACTTCAATAAGCCATTCACCTTCAAGTTGCAAACTGCAAAATAATTATAAAAAACTGAGCATTCATCGCGATGATGAGTGCTTTTTTGTATTTTTGCAAAATAGAAGTGGAATGATTAGTAAGTTGATGATTATGGGAAAGTCTGGTTCAAGTAAAATTACGGAGTTTTATTTTCGCATGAAGTGGCAGTTTTGTGCACTTGGTGTTGTGGTGATTGTTGCTTTGATGCTGATGCTGTTTTTCAGCAGACAGAGCATCCAGCAGAACGCTATGAACGAAGCTACGCTGACGCTGGAGAAAATGACGAACTTTGCCGACGAGCGAATGAGGCACATAGAGGCTGCTGCCGATAGTATGATACCACAGATAGAATCACACCTGAGTCAGCCCGACATGATGTTTGACTACAGCCGTGAGCTGGTGTCAAACCACCCAGACATTAAGGGATGCAGCGTATCGTTCGAGCCATACTACTTCATGGAAAAGGGACGCTATTTCTCGCCTTACTCGTATAAGAACAACGGACGTATAGACACAGAGCAGGAGGGCGACGACGAGTATAACTATTTTAAGATGGACTGGTATAAGGTGCCACGCAAACTTGGTCGCAAATGCTGGATTGAACCTTATGAAGAGACTAACACCACAGGTATAATCGTGCACGAGGTAATGACATCATACTGCCAACCTATCCACGACGCCAAAGGAAAAGCAGTAGGAGTGCTATCGGCCGACGTGCCGCTAGAGTGGTTGAGCAGTCAGGTAAAATCGCAACACCCCATGCCACAATCGTACTGCATGCTGCTCGGCGTAAAGGGCACATACATAGTGCATCCTGACAACGAGAAACAACTGAAAAAGACCATCTTCGACACAGCCGAAGAACTGGCCGACTCGGCTCTGGCAAAGCTTGGCAAAGAGATGACTGCAGGCGAAACAGGCTATAAGTCGATAACGATAGACGATGACCAGCGCTACATATTCTATATGCCATTCCACGAGACGGGTTGGAGCATTGCTCTGGTATGTCCTGACGAGGTGATACTAAGCGACTATTACAAGCTGATATATGCATCGATTCCACTGTTTATCATTGCTCTGGTATTGATATTTTTGCCTATTTTCTACAGAAAGAAAAATGATAATTCGTAGATTTTTTTAGGATGTGGTGTAGCAAAATGCACTCCTAAAACGTCTAAGGATAAAAACGGATTATAAAAACTATAAAAATTTAAAGATGAAAAAACTATTTCTAGCCGTTGCTCTGGCCCTGGTAAGTGTGGCCGGCTCGGCACAAAACTTCAAGCAAAACATGGACACCAGCGTAAAACCTGGTGATGACTTCTGGCAGTATTCCGTAGGTAATTGGCTTAAGAACAACCCTCTGGACAAGCAGCATCCTGACAACGGAGCATTTGTTGACCTGTCGGAACTGAACAAGGACCGTATCAATGCGCTCATCATGAAGTATGCCGAAAAGAAGGATCTGCCACAAGGTTCTGACGGACAGAAGATTGGTGCGCTCTATCGCCTGTATATGGACACCATAACCCGTAACAAACTTGGCTACCAGCCCATTCTGCCATATCTGAATAAAGTTCGCGAGCTGAAGACTCGCGAAGAGGCTCTGAAACTGATGTGCGAGTTTGATGCCAAGGGATTTAATACTGCTCCATTTGGTATCAGCCTGTCACTTAATCCATTCAACTCGTCGGAGTATATGATTGCAGGTGGTCATGGTGGTGCATCGCTAGCACAGGAGTACTATACTGAGCCCAACGAGCAGCAGAAGGCAACAGTAAACGCCATTAAGGCTCTGAATAAGGACTTCTTCAAGATGGTGGGCTATAGCGATGAAGAGGCTCAGAAGAAGATGGAAGCCGAATGGGCCATCGAGCATGCCATCGGCGTTAAGACTCTGAATCAGGTAGAAAGCCGCAATCCTATGGCTACCATCCACATCATGCCTTGGGAACAAGTATTACAGGACTTTAAAGGTATCGACTGGGCAGGCTATCGCGACGCTATGGGCATGCCAAAAGATATCGACAAGGTGAACATCAGCGAGATAGCACCTCTGCACGAGGTTGAGAACATCTTGGCTAACACCAGTCTGGAAGACCTGAAGTCGTATATGGAGTTGCACGTCATCAAGGCCTTTAGCGGTTTCCTTTCTGACGAATTCAGCGATCGTCAGTTCGAGGCCAACAAGGTTATCACAGGTGTGCAGGAGCAGCAACCAAGATGGAAGCGCGCTGTTAATGTTATCAGCGGTAACCTGGGCGAAACCGTAGGCAAACTATATGCTAAGGAGTACTTCCCTGAGTCGAGCAAACAGCGTGTGATTCGTCTGGTTAAGGACTTGCAGAAGGCTTTCGAAGATCGTCTGAAGGAGAACACATGGATGAGTGATTCTACCAAGGCTAAGGCATTGGAGAAACTACACGCAATGTATATCAACGTGGGCTATCCTGACAAGTGGCAGGACATGGAGAAGTTTGTTGACATTCGCGAAAGCGAGAACCTGATCGAGAACTATATCCGTATCGTCCAGGAGGCGCGTGCTGCGATGTTCCGCAAGTACTGGCATCAGCCTGTAGACAAGACCCAGATGGCTTGCACACCACAGACAGTTAACGCTTTCTACCACCCACTCTTCAACAGCATCAACTTCCCTGCAGCTATCCTTCAGCCACCATTCTTCGATCCAGAGGCTGACTACGCTGCTAACTATGGTGCTATCGGCGTAGTAATTGGACACGAGATGAGTCATGGATTCGACGATCAGGGTTGTCAGTTCGACAAGGACGGAAACCTGAAGAACTGGTGGACAGCTGATGATAAGGCTAAATACGACGAGCGCACTAAGGTGCTGGCCGACTGGTTTAGCGAGCAAGAGGTTCTGCCTGGACTGAAGATAAACGGACAGAAGACTTTGGGCGAGAACATCGGCGATAATGGTGGACTGAAAGTTGCCTATCGTGCATTCGAGAACCGTATGAAGCAAGAGCCTCTGAAGAAGGTTGAAGGCTTTACCCCAGCCCAGCGATTCTATCTGGCTTATGCACGTGTTTGGGCCAGCAACGCCACACCAGAGTATACAGCAATGATTGTAAACAGCGATGTACACTCGCCTAATCGCGCTCGTGTGATGGCTGCTCTGCCTATGATCGACTCATGGTATGACGCATTCAAAATCAAGCCTAAAAACAAGATGTTTATCACCAAAGACAAGCGTGCACAGATCTGGTAAGAAAACGATTAAAAATCGCATAAAGTCCCCGATTCACAATGCTGAATCGGGGATTTCTATTAGTATAATAGAATCATTTCGCGATAATTGTTTGGATGTATCGACAATTTGTTGTAATTTTGCAGCCAAATATTATTAAATAGGTATAGCATGATACAATCGATGACAGGCTACGGCAAGGCAGTCGTAGCATTTAAGGAGAAGAAGAT
>JAEEGJ010004772.1_pt1 | contig 44587 bp, 26 predicted proteins | sample 8958761 | NCBI WGS metagenome assembly JAEEGJ01 (sample SAMN16246546, study PRJNA631951) | gut metagenome | biome: gut microbiome; feature: rumen; material: RS-attached | host: Bos | place: Iran: Karaj | collected 2018-10
GCGAGCATCTTCAACGGATGGGTATCAAACTTCAGTGCTTTAAAAATCTGCTTAAACGAGAATGTCTCGTTAGGATGATGCTGGAAGAGGTTCTGCAGCAGTTCGCTGACTTGCTTCTTCCCTAACCTTTTGCCTCCTTTTTTCTTTCCCATAGACTCAATTTTTTAGTTCTTTGCCGCAAAGATACTCATTTTTTTTAAACAAAAGAACAAAAGAAACATAAAAATTAATTCTTATGTTCTTATGTCTAAAGTTTTTTGTAACTTTGCACCCAAAATTAAGTAAAATGAAAATATTAATCACGGGTGCGAGCGGATTTATTGGCTCATTTATCGTGGAGGAAGCCCTTCGCAGGGGCTTCGAGACCTGGGCTGCCGTGCGTAAGAGCAGTTCGAGGGAATGGCTGAAAGACGAGCGCATCAACTTCATCGAACTGAACCTCTCGTCGAAGGAGCAACTGAAAGAGCAGCTGAAAGATAAAGCCTTCGACTACGTGGTGCATGCCGCTGGTGTGACGAAGTGTCTGAACAAACAGGACTTCCGACGCATCAACACCGAGGGCACCAAGAATCTGGTGGACGCCCTGCTGGAGGTAAAGATGCCCCTGAAGCGACTGGTCTTCGTGAGCAGCCTCAGCGTGTTTGGTGCCATCAGGGAGCAGCAGCCCTATGAAGAGATCCGTGAGAGCGACACCCCTCAGCCCAATACCGAATACGGGCGCAGCAAACTGGCAGCAGAGCAATATCTCGACTCCATCGGCACGCGTATACCTTATATTATATTAAGACCTACAGGCGTATACGGTCCCAAGGAGAAGGACTACTATATCATGGCGAAGAGCATCAAGCAGCACTCTGACTTCGCTGTGGGCTATCGCCAGCAGGACATCACTTTCGTCTATGTGGAGGACGTGGTGCAGGCTATCTTCCTTGCCCTTGAGAAAGGAGAGAACGGCAGGAAATACTTCCTCTCTGACGGACAGGTCTATCAGAGTGCCACATTCAGCAAGCTCATCCATGAGGCGCTGGGGCGTCCCTGGTGGATTAGGCTGACGGTGCCCGAGTGGGTGCTGCGCATCGTAACCTTCTGTGGTGAGTACACAGGACGCCTGACAGGTAAGGTGACGGCTCTGAACAATGACAAATACAACATCCTGCGACAGCGCAACTGGCGCTGTGACATCGAGCCTGCCCGCAAGGAACTGGGCTACGAGCCCAAAGTGATGCTCGAAGAGGGTGTGAAACGGACCATCAAGTGGTATCAGGAGCACGGATGGCTGTGAGGAGTGTGGAGTGTGGAGTGAGGAGTGAGGAGTGAGAAGTGAAACGTAAAAAGTGTGAAGTAAAAAGTAAAAAGTGGATAGTTTAAAGGATTTATTCAAAATCGAGAAAAAGCCTCGCAAGGGACTGATTCCTATGGAGTGGGTTGTCGTGAGTTATATGCTACTGACGACACTGGTGATACTCTTCACCTATACAAAGTTGGTCAACCCTGAGTCGATGCTCTGGGGGCGTTTCCGTATACTCGCCACCATCATTGCGCTTTGGGGCGTCTATCGCATGATACCCTGCGGATTCTTGATGTTCTGGAGGATTGCAATACAGATGTTACTATTGTCGTGGTGGTATCCTGACACGTATGAGATCAATCGCATCTTCCCCAACCTTGACCACATCTTCGCCTCGTGGGAGCAACAGCTCTTCGGCTGTCAGCCTGCCTTGTTGTTCTCCCAAGCCTTCACGAGTCCCATTTTCAGCGAACTGATGCACATGGGCTATGCCTCGTATTATCCGCTGATCTTCTTGATATCGCTCTTCTATTTCTTCTGTCGCCGTAAGGAGTTCGAGCGCATTACGCTTATCATCCTCACCGCATTTTTCATCTATTATGTCATCTTCGTCTTCCTGCCAGTGACAGGACCTCAGTATTACTATCTGGCAGCAGGAGTAGAACAGATTGCCCATGGTGCATTTCCTAATGTACACGATTATTTCGCCACCCATACAGAGGCCCTGACCATACCTGGTTGGAACGAGGGATTCTTCTACAATTTTGTGGCGGGTGCCCACGCTACGGGCGAGCGCCCCACAGCAGCCTTCCCCAGCAGCCATGTAGGCATCACCTCTATCCTGATGCTACTGGCTTGGCACTCAAAAAACAAGAAATTGTTCTTCGGCATTCTCCCCTTCTACATCCTGATGTGTTTTGCCACCGTCTATATCCAGGCACACTACGTCATCGACGTGTTTGCGGGGTGGATATCGGCCATTACCATCTATAGCGTTTTGTTTTTTTTCACAAAAAAATTTGTTTGATTCAGAATAAATGCTTACCTTTGCAGCAGATTAAGTAAGGATAAGACATATTAAATCAAGGATTCCGACACGACAACTTTGTCGGAATTCTTTGTTTTATGTCTGTCTAAACAACAAGTTAATTAAAAACAAATAAAGAATAACTATGGCTTATATGTCACAAGAAGGCTACGACAAACTGATAGCCGAACTGAAACGCTTAGAAAGTATTGAGCGCCCCAAGGCCTCAGCAGCCATTGCAGAGGCGCGCGAGAAGGGCGACCTGAGTGAGAATTCCGAGTATGATGCCGCCAAGGAGGCTCAGGCACATCTCGAAGACAAGATCAACCAGCTGAAGGTGACGATCTCAGAGGCAAAGGTGGTAGACACCAGCCGTCTGAGTACGGATGCCGTGCAGATCCTGTCGAAGGTAGAGATGACCAATCTGGCCAACAAGGCCAAGATGACCTACACCATCGTCAGTGAGAGCGAGGCTAACCTCCGCGAGGGAAAAATCTCTATCAAGACCCCCATTGCCCAGGGTTTGCTGAACCACAAGGTGGGCGACGAGGTGGAAGTGAAGATTCCCCGTGGCACGATCAAACTGCGTATTGACAAAATTACCGTTGGATAACTATGGATATTTTCAGTAAGATTGCTGCAGGTGAGATTCCCAGCTACAAGTGCGCAGAGAACGAGAAGTTCTACGCATTCCTCGACATCAATCCGCTGGTAAAGGGTCACACATTGGTGATTCCTCGTCGCGAAGTGGACTACATCTTCGACATGGAGGATGATGAGATTGCCGAGTTCCAGGTGTTTGCCAAGCGAGTAGCCAAGGCCATTGGCAAGGCGTTCCCTTGTAAGAAGGTCGCCCAGGTGGTGCTTGGTCTCGAAGTGCCTCATGCACATATCCACCTCATTCCGATGCAGTCGGAAGGGGATGTGGATTTCCGCCGTGAGAAGTTGAAACTCACGCCAGAGGAATTCCAGGAAATTGCTTCGAAAATCCGTGATGAGTTTGTGTGATTACACAAACTCATCACCGTATTTGATCCTTACTTCATTCACGTATTTCTTCACCATCGAGCTATTGTCGCTCTTCTTGCAGATCATCAGCACGTCGCCCTCCTCGGCCACGATATAGCCCTCAAGACCGTTAAACACACCAAGTTTTCCCTTAGGCAGACGGATGATGTTGTTATGACAGTCCTCAAGCATCACCTCCGAGCCCATCACCACATTGTCGTCTTTCACCTTGCTCATCACCTCGTAGATAGAGTGCCACGTGCCGAGATCAGCCCAGCCGAAGTCACATTTCATCACATACACGTTGCGATTCTGCTCCAGGATGGCATAGTCGAGCGACAGATTCGGATAGCGGGGATAGTTTTCTGCCACGTAGTCCATCTCCTCTTCGTAGGTATAGTCAGGCTTCTCAAACTTCAGGTTACGAAGTACGGGTGGGAAGACCTCTTCGAAGGTATGTATCAGGTGGCGCGCATTGCAGATGAAGATGCCCGTGTTCCAGTAGAACTCGCCACTCTCCATGAACATCTTCGCGAAGTCGCGCTCAGGCTTCTCCGTAAACGACTTCACCTTGTAGACATCCGGTTTGCAACTCAGGTCGCCCAACTGGATATAGCCGTAGCCAGGCTCGGCTCTTGTAGGCTTCACACCCATCGCCAGGAGCACATCGTTCTCTGAGACATAGCCTACACCCACATCGACACTGCGGGTAAACTGGTATTCATCGAGCACCAGCTGGTCAGAAGGCGAGATGATGATATTCGCATCTTTGTTCTGCCGAAGGATACGCATCGTGGCCCACGCCACACTCGGAGCCGTGTTCCGATGGATAGGCTCTACGATGACGTTTCGCTCGGGCACCTCAGGCGCCTGATTCCTTACCAGGTCGAAGTACTCCTTGCACGTACATATAAATATATTCTCCTTGGGTAGTAGCCTGGCAAAACGGTCGACTGTAGTCTGAAGCTGCGTCCTGCCCGTTCCGAAAAGGTCTACAAACTGCTTAGGATACTTTTCACGACTTACTGGCCACAACCGTTGTCCACGGCCTCCTGCCAGAATCACGCAGTAGTTTCTCTTATCTGTAGTTTCCATTCAATTGGTATTGGTCATATTTTGTGGCGCGAAGATACGCATAATAGTTGATACTTACAAATATTTTTAAGTTTTTTATAAGAAACTTTTGTCATTTCAAAAAAATGTATTACCTTTGCACCCGCTTTCAGTTGAGAATCAAGTTGCGTTGTATCTTGCCCAGATGGCGGAATCGGTAGACGCGCTGGTCTCAAACACCAGTGGGGCAACCCGTGCCGGTTCGACCCCGGCTCTGGGTACTTCAAGTACCACATGAGGTTCTAAAGACGTGCTGGTTCTCTGAAAAGCGAAGTGCTGCAAATCAAATGATTGCGGCACTTTTTTTATTTTATTCTTATTAATTTGCCCTAATGATAGGCTACAACAACGATAAGACTTTGACATGTCGCCCTTCAACGAGGATAGCGCCCTCTTGCTTCAACTCATTCAGGCACCGCTGCAGCGAATATTTCTGAATGCCGAAATGGTCAGCCAGTTCCTGCCGGGAGGAAGGCAGAAGAATATCTTTCGTCTGTTGAAGGCTGATTTGCTCCTTGAGATAAAGGATCAGTTTTTCTCGTACACTCATGGAGAGCATACGAACTTTCTTGGTCAGCTGAGAAACAACATTGGAAAGTATCTTGATATAGTTCATCATCAGTCGCGGGTCATAGCTGAGAATCTTTTCAAGATCGGCAGGCATCAGACGAAAGACGGTGGTATCAACAGTAGCCTCGACGGTGACGGGGTATTGGTTATCTAAAGCAAAGAAAAAGGCTGGGGCAAGAAGTTTCCCCGACTGATGAACTGCCACCCTGATAATACGTCCAGAGGGAACCATCATGCTTGCCACCATCTCGCCCTGAATAATGATGTCAGCATATTGGCAAACAGAGCCTTCGATGGCATGAAATTCGCCCTTGCAACACCGTATGACTCTATAATGTACCGTGTGCATCAGGTCGATAATCTCCGACTCCGTCAGCCCGTTAAAAAGCGGGCATCGTCTCAGCCCCCGTAATGTATCAATGTCCATATATTATAGTAGATGGGGTCAAAGTTAAGGAAAAAGTATGAACAAAAGCAAAAATTAACAATAATTATATGGCTCGGGTAACAGTTGTTACCAACTGATGTTCTCATAATTGATTAAATTTGCCTAATAAATTGAATCATCAACGAATGAGTTGGAAGAAGATATTAGCACTTAAAGACAAATTCTCGTACAGGCAGAAAGTAGGCATGCTGCTCATGGCGGGTGTAGTCTGTGGACTCAGCGGATTGTTTATGTATCTGCTCAGGGCGCACACTTATTTTATTGGCGACAATCCGTCGGCATGCGTCAACTGCCACATCATGACACCATACTACGCCACGTGGAGCCACTCTTCACACGGACGAGACGCCACGTGCAACGATTGTCATGTGCCCCACCAGAACTTGGCATTGAAGTATGGTTTCAAGGCGATGGACGGACTGAAGCACACAGCATATTTCGTGATGCACTCAGAACGTCAGGCTCCGATGGCCGAGGAGCTGACAGGTCAGGTGGTGATGGACAACTGCATTCGCTGTCACCAGCAGTTGAACACGGAGTTTGTGAACACGGGGCGCATGGGCTACATGCAACAGCAGACCCAGGGCGGCAAGGCGTGCTGGGACTGTCATCGTAACGTGCCCCACGGTGGCATGAACTCGCTGATGGCAACACCTGGAGCCGAGGGGGTGACTCCCCTACCACCATCGCCTGTGCCGGAATGGCTTCAGAACATGATGAAATGAAAAATTCAACTAACATCGCAAATAAATAAAAAAGAAATATTATGGCAAAGCAATTGAAAAAATGGCAAGGTTGGATACTCTTCGGAGGATCTATGGCAGTAGTCTTTATTCTGGGGCTGCTTGTGTCGTCACTGATGGAGCGCAGAGCCGAGGTGGCCAGCGTGTTCAACAACAAACGCACCGTGTTTGAGGACTCGATTATAGCCCAGAACGAGAAGTTCAAGGCCGACTATCCGCGTGAGTACGAGACGTGGGCAATGACGGAGGACACCACGTTCAAGTCGAAGTACAACTCGTCGCAAGAGGTTGACGTGCTCGAGCAGCGTCCTGAGATGGTAGTACTCTGGGCTGGCTATGCCTTCTCGCGCCACTACAACACCCCTCGCGGACACAAGCATGCCTTAGAGGATATGCGCAAGATTCTGCGCACAGGCAATCCTGGCATTCAGATTACGCCCGACTCCATTGCCGGAGACATGCAGCCCGCTACGTGCTGGACGTGTAAGGGCCCTGACGTGCCAAGAATGATGCGTGAGCTCAGCGCCTCGAAATCGGTTATGGACCCCGCTAACTTCTACGCCAAGAAGTGGAGCGAGCTGGGTGCCGACGAGGTGAACCCCATTGGTTGTAGTGACTGCCACGATGCCCGCACGATGGACTTGCGTCCTGCCCGCCCTGCCCTCTACGAAGCTTTTGCCCGTCGTGGTCTGAATGTGAAAGATGTGTCCCATCAGGAGATGCGCTCGCTGGTGTGTGCCCAATGCCATGTGGAGTACTACTTCATCAAGCCTAACGACGAGAAGAATCCCGGCAAGGCAAACTACCTGGTGTTCCCGCACGACAAGGGGCTGACCTGCGAGGCTGCTGAGGATTATTACGACGAGATTGGTTTCTACGACTATATCCATCCGCTATCGAAGACCAAGATTCTGAAGGCCCAGCATCCTGGTTGGGAGATGTCGCAACAAGGCATACATGCCCAGCGCGGCGTGTCGTGTGCAGACTGCCACATGCCCTATAAGCAGGAGGGCGGCGTGAAGTTCTCTGACCACCAGATACAATCACCGTTGGCCAAGATTGACCGCACCTGCCAGACCTGTCACCGTCAGGATGCAGAGGTGTTGCGCCAAAATGTGTATGAGCGCCAGGAGAAGTGTAACGAGGTGCGCACCCGTGCCGAGCAAGAGCTTGCCCGTGCCCACTTCGAGACAAAGTTCATCATCGACAAGGGTGCTACCGAGGCTGAGCTGACTCCCATTCAGGCATTGCTCCGAAAGAGCCAGTGGCGTTGGGACTATGCCATCGCCTCTCATGGTGCCACATTCCATGCACCACAAGAGGTGGTGCGCCTACTCTCTCATTCGGTTGACTACGCCCAGCAGGCCCGCCTGCTTATTGCCCGCGTTGCAGCCAAGCATGGGCATACTGATGCCATCCCCGTGCCTGACTATAGCACCAAGGCAAAGGCTCAGGCTGCCATCGGCCTCGACATGAAGGCACTGAATGAGAACAAACAGCGCTTCCTACAGGAAATCGAACCCAAGTGGATTGAGGAAGCAAAGAAAAAAGGCAAATTAATTGAAATCTAAGATTTTTGTTGTACCTTTGCAGCAAATATCTTTGGATATGTGGACTAAACCTTGGAATATGAAAGAAGGCTTCCTCATTGGAGGAGGCCTTATCATTGCAGGACTGGCACTACAGTTGAGCGTCGGTCATGTAGCGTGGGATTCGTTTGCTTGGCCTGCCAACGGCATTGTATTGGTAGGGTTCCTGGCAATCATCGCCGTCCTATTTTTATTAAGAAAGCGGGTGTATGCCTTCCAGTTCGTAAGTACTTACCAGGCCGCCATACCAGCATTGGTGTATGCCGTAGTGCTGACCATCATCATGGGACTCACCCGCCAGCTGAAAGATGGCACCTGGCTGAACAATATGCTGTCGTTCTGGCCCTTCGTGCTCATCTATGTGTATATAGCGGTCATTCTGGGAGTCATCATTTTACGCCGGCTGATGCACTTGAGTTCATGGAAGCGCGACGTGCCTTTCCTACTGAATCACTTGGGCCTCTTTATAGCCCTTATTACCGCCACGCTTGGCAATGCCGACATGCAACGCGTAAAGATGATAACCACCGTTGGCGAGCCTGAATGGCGGGCGCTGACTCAGCAGGGAGTTGTCAAGGAGATGCCCATAGCCATTGAACTGAAGAAGTTTATTATGGAGACCTACGACGACGGAAGCCCCAAGCGCTTTGCCTCAGAGATTCAGATCCTGACCAAGACGGGCAAGAACATCGAGACCACGGTTGACGTGAACAAGCCCTACGAGGTGGACGGTTGGAAAATCTATCAATACGGCTACGACACGCAGATGGGTGCCGAGAGTCAGATTTCAATATTAGAGCTCGTCAGCGACCCCTGGTTGCCGTTGGTATATACGGGCATCTGCATGATGCTGGCGGGAGCGGTTTGTATGTTTGTAATTGGAGGGAGGAGACGCGCATGAGCGAATAGGGGGAAAGAGACAACGGGGCAAAAATGCAATCGTTTGCATTGATAAAAGGCTTATTCTCTGAGGGATAAACGAACACCGAATGTTATTATTTTGTATCTTTGCGCAAACAAAATTAAATAACTAAAGGCAAGTTTTTATGAGAATCGTTTTCAATCTTGAATACCAGACCACCTTCGGAGAAGAACTGGCATTGAACATCCTGCTGGATGGAAAGACCGAGCAGCACAAGATGTCGACCCTCGACGGTTGCCATTGGATGTGCGAGCTGAGTAAGTCCGTGAAGACCAAGACACACATCGACTACTTCTACTGTGTGATGAGAGGCGACGAGCAGACACGCTGCGAGTGGCTCACTGAGCCACACAGACTGGAGTTTGTCGCTACCAAGGGAGCACGCTACACGGTGTATGACCACTGGATCGACATCCCCGAGGACTCGTTCCTCTACTCTTCGGCCTTCACAGAGTGCGTTGCTGCCCGCAAGCGCAAGATGAGTGAGGAGTCAGCCTACGCCAAGACCGTGCGCCTAAAGGTGCGCGCCCCACAGTTGCGTTGGAACGAGCGCCTGGCTATCATCGGTGGCAGCGATGCCCTGGGTAACTGGGAGGCACTGCGCGCACTGACCATGGCCGAGCACGAGAGCAATGAGTGGGTCATCACCCTCGATGCCGACACATTGCCCGACACCATCGAGTTCAAGTTTGTCTCACTCGACGAAGAGATCGACGTGACACCGCTTTGGGAGACAGGAATGAACCGCACGATGACCATCCCGAAGCTCGAGGAGGGCGAGGTGATCGTCTACGAGTTGTCGCAGGCTTTCTTCCCCGTCTATCCTTGGAAGGGTGCAGGTACCGTCATCCCCATCTTCTCGCTGCGCAGTGAAGGCAGCTTCGGAGTGGGCGACTTCGGCGATCTGCAGAAGATGATCGACTGGTGTGCCAAGACCCGCCAGCGCGTGCTGCAGGTACTGCCCATCAACGATACGAACATGACCTACACCTGGCAGGACAGCTATCCTTACAACTCTATCAGCATCTACGCGCTGCATCCTCAGTACACCGACTTCCGACAGCTGCCGCCGCTGAAGGACAAGGAGCGCAAGGCCTACTACGAAGCCCTGCAGAAAGAGCTCAATGCCCTGCCACAGATCGACTACGAGCGCATGAACAATGCCAAGCTCGCCTATCTGCGCGAACTCTTCGCCCAGGAGGGCAGTAAGATGATGAAGACTGAGGCCTTTAAGACCTTCTTCGAGCAGAACAAGGACTGGCTCGTGCCTTACGCCGCCTTCTGTCACTACCGCGATATGTATGGCACCGCCTCGTTCACGGAGTGGCCCGATCACAAGACCTTCACAGAGAAGGAGCGCGAATCCATGTCGAAGACGACTACTAAAATATATAAAGAGGTGGCCTTCTGGTACTTCGTACAGTTCAACCTCGACCAGCAGATGCGTGCCGCCCATGCCTATGCCCGCAAGCAGCGCGTCATCCTGAAGGGCGACATCCCCATCGGCATCAGCCGCGACGGAGTAGAGGCCTGGGTAGAGCCGAAGTACTTCAATCTGAACGGACAGGCAGGAGCTCCGCCCGATGCTTTCTCTGCCGATGGCCAGAACTGGGGATTCCCCACTTATAACTGGGATGTGATGCTCGCCGACGGCTGTCAGTGGTGGGTGCGCCGATTCCGTAAGATGGCCGAGTATTTCGATGCCTACCGCATCGACCACGTGCTGGGCTTCTTCCGCATCTGGGAGATTCCCATGCCTCACAAGTCTGGTCTGATGGGCCAGTTCTCGCCTGCCCTCGGTATGAGCGTCGAGGAGATTGCCGCCTACGGTGTGGAGTTCAACGAAGGCCTGTTCCTCGTCGACCACAAGCGCAGCGATCGCTGGCATCCACGTATCGCAGTCCAGTATCAGGAGGCTTACGCCCAGCTCAGCGAGGATCAGAAGTATCACTTCAACCAGCTCTACAACGACTACTTCTACCGCCGTAACAACCAGTTCTGGTACACTGAGGCGATGAAGAAGCTGCCCAAGCTCACACAGGCCACCCGCATGCTCGTCTGTGCCGAGGATCTCGGCATGGTGCCCGACTGCGTGCCCTGGGTGATGAACGAGCTGCGCATCCTCTCTCTCGAGATCCAGTCGATGCCGAAGGATCCTACCACGCGCTTCGGACACCTCTCGCGCAACCCCTATCGCAGTGTCGACACCATCTCTACTCACGACATGGCCACCCTGCGCCAATGGTGGGATGAGGACGAGGAGCGCACGCAGAACTACTTCAACACGATGCTCTATCGTGGAGGCCCTGCTCCCCACCCGCTGCCCGACTGGTTGGCTAAGGATATCGTCAGCCGTCACCTGACGTCGCCTTCGATGCTTTGTCTCATCTCCTTCCAGGACTGGTTAAGCATCGACGAGAAGCTGCGCCTGCCCGATGCCAATGCCGAGCGCATCAACATCCCTGCCAATCCGCGTCACTACTGGCGCTATCGCATGCACCTCACCATCGAGCAGCTCCTCGCCGCCGATGAACTCAACGAAGAAATCAGCACGCTGATCATCCAAAGCGGCCGAAAGTGATATTAGGCAAGGGTATGAATTGCGAATGCCAGAAACCCATAGATGTATATTATAAAGGTGATGTAGTAGGTCATTACATTCCAGATATGATAGTCGAAGACACTGTCATTATTGAATTAAAGGCGGTGTCAGATTTAAAGCCGGAACATGAATGGCAACTACTGAACTATCTAACTGCATGCAAGAAAGAAGTTGGACTACTGATTAATTTTGGACATTCTGTAAAAGTTAAAAGAAAAATAATAACCCAGCACAATTCCGGTGAGGCAAGACATTAAGGCCGCGTTAATCCGTGGAATCCGTGCCAAAAAAAATTAGTTTATGAAAAAATTGTTGTTTTTGTTTTTCTGTGCCATTCCCCTTTACGCACTGGCAGGAAGCATTAAATCGCCGAATGGCAATATCGAACTGAAGTTCTCAGTCGACGAGAAGGGAAGACCCGTCTATGAGATGAGCTATAAAGGAAAAGCGGTTGTGAAACCCTCGTTCCTCGGACTCGAACTGGCTAAGGACAAACACGCCTCAAGAGGGATGGACGAGACCGACCTGATGGACGCATTCCATATCAAGGACGAACAGACCACCACCTTCGATGAGACCTGGCAACCCGTGTGGGGCGAGACCAAGAACATCCGTAACCACTACAACGAGCTCGCCGTCACACTGGAGCAAGTCATCAAGAAAGAACGCTACACAGGCGACGGCACAGCCCCAGGACTGGCCCTGATCCCACACATACGCACCATCATGATCCGTTTCCGTGTCTACGACGAGGGCATCGGGTTCCGCTACGAGTTCCCACAGCAGCCCGAGCTCAACTACTTCATCATCAAGGAAGAGCGCACAGAGTTTGCAATGGCAGGCGACCACAAGGCATGGTGGCTCCCCGGCGACTACGACACCCAGGAGCAGGAGACTCAGGAGACCCGCCTCTCCGAGATCCGCCAGCGCTACAAGACTGCCGTCAACTGGGGCAACTCATCAGTAGCCGTATTCTCACCCACAGGTGTGCAGACCTCACTGCAGATGAAGAGCGACGACGGCCTCTACATCAACATCCACGAGGCAGCCTGTCAGGATTACGCCACGATGCACCTCGAACTCGTCGATGCCGAGACCAAGCACCTCTCCGAGCAGCTTATGGGTGGCAGCAACGCCTATACCCCCAATCCCAAGCCATCGCCATGGCCGCTGCCACAGCCCCTCACCTTCGTCAGCCATCTGACACCCGATGCCACTGGCCTGAAGGGAGCCATGCAGACACCCTGTGAGACTCCCTGGCGCACAGTGATGGTCAGCGACGATGCGCGCGACATGCTCTCGAATAACCTCATCCTCAACCTCAATGAGCCCTGTAAGATCGAAGACACCTCCTGGATCCACCCCACGAAGTACTGCGGTGTGTGGTGGGAGATGATTGTAGGCAAGAGCAACTGGCACTACACCGACGACTTCCCCTCTATCAAGCTCGACCAGATCGACTGGAGCAAGGTGAAGCCCCACGGACGCCACGCAGCCAACAATGAGAAGGTGAAGCGCTACATCGACTTCGCCGCCAAGAACGGCCTCGACGAGGTTCTCGTAGAAGGCTGGAACGTAGGCTGGGAAGACTGGGCCAACATGTGGAAGCGCGACGTCTTCGACTTCGTGACCCCCTACCCCGACTTCGACATCAAGATGCTCAACGACTATGCCCACTCCAAGGGCGTAAAGCTCCTGATGCACCACGAGACCTCGAGCTCTACCCAGAACTACGAGCGCCACATCAAGGAGGCCTACGAGCTGATGAACAAGTACGGCTATGATGCCGTGAAGACGGGCTATGTGGGTGACATCATCCCCCGTGGCGACCATCACTACTCACAGTCGATGAACAACCACTACCTCTACGTCATCAAGGAGGCTGCCAAGCACCATATCATGGTCAACTCTCACGAGGCCACACGTCCTACAGGACTCTGCCGCACATGGCCCAACCTCGTGGGTGGCGAGAGCGCCCGTGGCACAGAGTACGAGGCCTTCGGAGGCTCGCGCCCCGATCACACCTGCATCCTGCCCTTCACCCGTCTGCAGGGAGGTCCGATGGACTACACCCCCGGTATCTTCGAGACACAGCTGAAGAACTGGAGCGACAACACCTCCTGGGCACGCATCACCATCGCCGGATCGCTGGCCCTCTACCTCACGATGTACTCACCCCTGCAGATGGCCGCCGACCTGCCCGAGCACTACGAGCAATACGACGATGCCTTCCAGTTTATCCGCGACGTAGCCTGCGACTGGGATGAGAGCATCTATCTCGAGGCAGAGCCCGCCGACTACATCACCGTAGCCCGCAAGGCCAAGGGCACCGACAACTGGTTCATCGGAGGCAAGTGCGACGAGAACGGCCATCAGACCGCCATCCGCCTGAACTTCCTCGACAAGGGCCGCAAGTACGACTGCACCATCTACGCCGATGCCAAGGACGCTCACTACGAGACCAATCCGAAGGCCTACGTCATCACCAAGAAGGTGGTAACGGCCAAGGATGTCCTGAAGCTCACCGAGGCTCCCGGAGGCGGCTTCGCCGTCAGTCTGATTGCAAAATAAAGAACTCAAATCAAGAAACCATGAATCCAATCAAACGATCCTTAACTGTCGCTCTCCTGCTGAGTGCCGTGGTAGGCATGTCCGCCACGGCCTCAGCACAGACAGAGGAGCCAGTCGACCTCGAAGCCCTCTATCAGGAGATCGACGCCACCATCGGCGAGTCATCGCATTTCGTCAAAGAGCGCGAGCTGAAGATCGACGATTGCCGCCGCAAGCTACAGGCCGAGCAGAGCGCAGAGAAGCGCCTCGAACTGGCAGAGAAACTCTTCGATCTCTTCCAGCCATACAGAAACGACTCTGCCCTCTACTATATCGAGCAGTGCATCAACCTCGCCGATTCGCTCAAGCGCCCAGACCTCGAAGGGCGCTTCCGCTCGCTGATGGCTCTTAGGTGCTCAGGCACCAGGATGTACTCCGAGGCATTCGAGCAGCTCAAGCTCATCAAGAAGTCAGCCCTCGATCAGGACGGACTCGCCTACTATTACGGTGCCTGGATGCACCTCTACGGAGAGTTAGGCTCCTATACCGAGCGCCCAGGCATGCAACAAGTCTATTACGACCAGCAGAACGCCTATCGCGACTCCGTGCTGATGGTAGCCCCCGAGGGCACCGAAGATTGGTACCACATGAAGATGGATATCCTCAACGGGCGCCGCTATTATCAGGAAGCCCTGCAGTTCAGCAACCGCTGGATCCGCAATGCGCCTCCCAACTCCCACGCCCGTGCCTTTGCTGCCTTCTACCGCTCGATGGTCTACAGCAATCTCCACAATGAAGAGCAGACGCGCTACTGGCTGGGACGCTCAGCCATCGAGGACATCAAGTGCGGCGTGATGGATCAGGCCTCGCTCCTCTTCCTGGCAGAGCGTCTGGCCAACGACGGCGACATCGAGCGTGCCCAGAGCTACTTGGAGTTCTCCAAGAAGTGCAACGACTACTTCTGTCATCACATGCGGAGCTATCAGGTCAATTCCGTCATCGCCATCATCGAGAAGAGCCGCGAGGCAGCCGAGAAGCGCGCCTCCCTGTGGTTCACCGTCTCAATGGTCGTGACAGCCCTGCTCCTCCTGACCCTCATCATCGTCATCATCAGAAAAATTAAGAAATGAAGCAATTGATATTCGCAGGATTACTGTCTCTGCTGTTCCCCAAGTCAGTAACGGCACAGACGTTTCAGGAAGTGAACTACACCCCTGAAAAGACCCAGTTTGCGCTCTTTGCGCCCAACGATGCCAAGCGCGTCACGCTGCGCATCTATGAGGAAGGTCAGGGCGGCAAGGCCGTGAAGACCGTCAAGATGAAGCGCACCGCCGATGAGCAGTGGACGACCACCGTGCATGGCGACCTCATGGGCAAGTTCTACACCTTCGACGTGGGCCTCGGCGAGTGCCCGGGCGTCTTTGCCAAGGCCGTAGGTGTCAACGGCAAGCGGGGAGCCATCATCTCTCTTCCCGCCACCGATCCCGAAGGCTGGAGCAGCGATACCCGCCCCGTCACGAAGTCGCCTGCCGACCTCGTCATCTACGAGATGCACCATCGCGACTTCTCCATCGCCCGCAGCGATGCCCGGTATAAGGGCAAGTTCCTCACCCTCACCGAGCCCTGGGCCATCAGCCACCTCAAGGAGCTGGGCGTCAATGCCGTCCATATCCTGCCCTCCTACGACTACGGCTCCATCGACGAGACGCGCCTCAGCGACAACAAGTACAACTGGGGCTACGACCCCGTGAACTACAACGTGCCCGAGGGCGGCTACTCCACCGATCCCTATCGCCCCGACGTGCGCATCCGCGAGTTCAAGCAGATGGTCAAGGCCCTCCACGATGCAGGCATCCGCGTCATCCTCGACGTCGTGTACAACCACACCTACGACATCGAGCACTCCAACTTCCAGCGCACCTATCCCGACTATTTCTATCGACTTACAGATCAAAGACAATACAGCAACGGCTCAGGCTGCGGCAATGAGACCGCCTCCGACCGTCCGATGATGCGCAAGTTCATGCTCGAGAGCGTCAAGTACTGGATCAACGAGTACCACATCGACGGCTTCCGCTTCGACCTCATGGGCGTCCATGATATCGAGACGATGAACCAGATCCGCCAGATGGTCGACCAGATCGACCCCACCATCTTCATCTATGGCGAAGGCTGGAGCGCAGGCACCTGCGCCTATCCCCAGGAAAAGCTCGCCATGAAGGCCCACATCCCGCAGATGCCAGGCATCGCCGCCTTCAGCGACGAACTGCGCGACGCCCTGCGCGGGCCCTTCTCCGACGACACGATGGCAGGCTGGCTCGGGCGCCAGAACGAGACCGAATCCATCAAGTACGGCATCGCCGGAGCCATCACCCACCCACAAGTCGACATGTCGAAAGTCAACTACGCCAAGGAGCCCTGGGCACTCGAACCCACGCAGATGATCTCCTATGTCAGCTGTCACGACGACATGTGTCTCGTCGACCGTCTGAAGGCCTCCATCCCTGGCATCACGACAGATGAGCTCATCCGTCTCGACCTGCTCGCACAGACCGCTGTCTTCACCTCGCAGGGCGTGCCCTTCATGCTCAGCGGTGAAGAGCTGCTGCGCGACAAAAAAGGCGTTCACAACAGCTTCGAGTCGCCCGATGAGATCAATCACCTCGACTGGAGCAACAAGGCGAAATACCCGCAAGTGTTCGACTATTACAAAAGCCTCATCGCCCTGCGCCAGCATCATCCCGCCTTCCGCCTGGGTAGTGCCGACCTCGTGCGCAAGCACCTCGAGTTCCTCGACATGCCCGAAGGCCTCATCGCATACCGCCTGAAGAACTACGCAGGCCGTGACGACTGGCGCGACATCATCGTCATCCTCAATGCCGGCAAGACCGATCAGGAGGTCACCATCCCCGAAGGCACCTACACCGTCGTCTGCAGCGACGGCCAAATCAACGAGCAGGGCCTCGGCACCCTTCAAGGCTCCAAGGCCCTCGTCCACGCCCAGTCGGCACTGATCATCCACAACTAACCCCCAATGGAACCCTTATGCTTCGGGTCTGGCGCCAAAGTACAGTCGCCTGCGACTTTACTTTGGGGCCTGACCCCAGAGGGAGCGACTTTACTTCGGGGCCTGCGGGGTCCGAGCTAACAGCGAGATGGTTCTTTTGTTATCCGGTCGGGACCCTGTTACCAAGATGAAACTTTACAGCCTCACTGCCCAAACGACGGGCAGTGAGGCTATTCTTTATTTCAGAAAATTGTATTAATAGTAGAACTTTTTAGAATTAATAGTAGAAAGTTCTGGAATTAATAGTAAAAAGTTGTGGAATTAAATCCCGGGCCAGCCCCATACTCTAGCCATACTCTAGGCTGCTTCTAGGCTTACTCATGAGTATGCTTAGAGTATGGGTAGAAGCAGGGTAGAGGCAGCTTCGAAGCTGGCTAGGGTAAGGGTAGGCGAAGGAAAGCCAAAGTAAAGTCGAGTGCTTGCTGGGGTCAGGCCCCAAAGTAAAGTCGCAAGCGACTGTACTTTGAGGCCAGACCCGTAGCCTGCGGGGTCCAAGGGCGCCAGACCCGTAGCCTACGGGCGCCGGAGCTGGCGGTGTGCAAACGTTTTTCCATCCTGACACCAGAAATTCACCAGAAAAGTGCGCAACTTTGGCGGAAAATGCCTATCTTTGCACACAGAGAATGAACTAAAGACAAGAAGATGAGAAGGATTTTACTAATAACCGCCATCCTGATGGCAAACGTGATGACAATGAGTGGAGCAAAGAAAAGTGTGATCGACCGTATTGAGCCTACTGACTGGTTCGTGGGGCTGAAAAACCCTACAGTGCAGCTGATGGTCTACGGCAAGGGAATACGCGACGTGAAGAGCGTGACGACGGACTATCCAGGGGTCGTGATAGACAGTTTGGTGCGCCTCGACTCGCCCAACTACCTGCTGATCTACCTCAACCTGAAGGATGCGCAGCCTGGCACGATGACGCTGAACTTCAAAAGTGAAAAGGGAAAGGTGAGCAGTGAGAAGTTCGCTCTGAAGGCGCGCGAGAAGAAGGGCGAGGAGCGCATGGGATTCACCAATGCCGACGTGCTCTACATGCTGATGCCCGACAGATTCGCCCAGGGCGCCAACCACCCCAAGCAGATTCCAGGGATGAGACCCTACGTGGAGGACCGCTCGAAGCCGAGCCTCAGGCATGGCGGCGACCTGAACGGTATCAGGGAGCACCTGGACTACTTCAAGGAACTGGGCGTGACGGCACTCTGGTTCACGCCTGTGCTGGAGAACGACTCGCCCGACTCGAAGAACGGATTCTCGACCTATCACGGCTATGCCACCACTAACTATTATAAGGTGGACCCGCGCTTCGGAACAAACGAGGACTACAAGCGACTCTGCGACGAGGCGCACGCCATGGGACTGAAGATCGTGATGGACATGATATTCAACCACAGCGGATTTGAGCACCCCTGGACGAAGGACATGCCGTCGAAGGACTGGCTGAACACGCCAGAGTGGCTCAGCGAGGACGCCAGCGGGCGCGACCCCATGACGGGATTCACAGCCAACAGCGACGGCTCGGAGCCCGCTAAGAGCAAGTATCTGCAGACCAGCTACCAGCTGACGCCCGTGGTGGATCCATACGCATCGAAGGTGGATCTGAAGGAGACGGTGGAGGGCTGGTTTGTGCCCTCGATGCCTGACCTGAACCAGCACAACCCGCACCTGATGAGATACCTCATACAGAACTCCATCTGGTGGATTGAGACCGTGGGCATCGACGGCATACGCATGGACACCTACCCCTACGCCTACGACGACGCCATGGCGCAGTGGATGAAGGAGCTCGACGAGGAATATCCTAACTTCAACACCGTGGGCGAGACATGGGTGATAGAGCCGGCATACACTGCCACCTGGCAGAAGGACTCGAAGCTCGCCAAGAAGAACTCGTACCTGAAGACGGTGATGGACTTCAGCTTCTACGACAAGATCAACAAGGCCAAGAACGAGGAAACGACCTGGCAAGGACTGAACCGCGTGTACAGCAACTTCGTATACGACTACCTCTACCCCGACCCTTCGAGCGTGATGGCCTTCATCGAGAACCACGACACTGACCGATTCCTGGGCAACGGCAAGGACACGCTGGCACTGAAGCAGGCACTGGCACTGCTGCTGACCGTGAACCGCATCCCACAGCTCTACTACGGTACGGAGGTGCTGATGAACGGCACGAAGGAGGTGACGGACGGTAACGTGCGCTGCGACTTCCCTGGCGGATTCCCTGGCGACGAGCACAACTGCTTCACCAAGGAGGGACGCACGAAGGCGGAGCAGAGCATGTTCCAGTGGACAAGCAGACTGCTGCACTGGCGACAGGGCAACGAGGTGATCACCAAGGGCAAGATGACCCAGTTTATGCCCAACAAGGGTATCTACGTCGTAGCCCGCCAGTATCAGGGCAAGACTGCCCTCACCATCCTCAACGGCACAAGCAAGCCCGCCACGATGGACGTGGAGCGCTACGCTGAGGTGATCGGTAGCGCACAGAAGGCCAAGGATATCCTCACCGGACACTACTACGACCTGACGAAGAATCTGGAACTGAAACCCCGTCAGAGCCTGATTCTCGAATATTGAAACATATTTGAAAACATCTGAAACGTGAGAAAAAACGCGTTTCAGATGTTTTGCTTACCTTTGCCACCAGAATCCAAAACTTAACATCATGGCAAAGGAACTAACATCAACCAAGAGATGGCTGCTCACACTTGTAGGAGCAGCAATGACCCTCGCTGCAATGGCAGCAGAACCGTTCGTAACATTTGAACAGACCGCAGGCAGCTGGCTGCTGAAGGACGTGACCATCGGCTATGCCGCCGGGGAGCACTCGTGCGTACAGCTGGCGGCTGCCAATCTGCAGAAGGACTTTGAGCTGGTGACTGGCAACAAGCCTGCCATCAGTGAGACGAGTCAGAAGATCCTCATCGGAACCGTTGGCACCAACAAGCAGATAGACCTGTGGGTGAAGCAGGGACTGCTGAAGGACCTGAAGGGCAAGACGGAGAAATACATCATCAAGACCATCGACGGACAGCTGGTGATTGCCGGCAGCGACAAGCGGGGTACGGTCTACGGCATCTACGAGCTGTCGCGCCAGATAGGCGTGTCGCCCTGGTACTATTGGGCTGATGTGCCTACGGAGAAGCACACCTTATTATATATAAAGGACGGGGAGTTTACCGACGGAGAGCCTGCCGTAAGATACAGAGGACTGTTCCTGAACGACGAGGCACCCTGTCTGACATCGTGGGTGAAGAACACCTTCGGTACCGACTACGGCGACCACCGATTCTACGAGAAGGTGTTTGAACTCATCCTGCGACTGAAGGGTAACTACCTGTGGCCTGCCATGTGGGGATGGGCCTTCTATGCCGACGACCCCGAGAACCTGAAGACTGCCGACAAGATGGGCGTGATGATGGGTACATCGCACCACGAGCCCATGGCGCGCAACCACCAGGAATATGCCAGAGACCGCAAGGGATGGGGCGCATGGAACTATGCGACGAACAAGCAGAACCTCGACAGATTCTTCCGTGAGGGCATCGAGCGCATGAAGGGCACTGACGACATCGTGACCATCGGTATGCGCGGCGACGGCGACGAGGCAATGGGCAAGGGCACGGACACCAAGCTGCTGGAGAGCATCATCGACAACCAGCGCCGCATCATCAAGGAGGTGACCAAGCGACCTGCCAAGGAGACACCTCAGATATGGGCCCTCTACAAGGAGGTGCAGGACTACTACGACGCGGGACTGAGAGTGCCCGACGACGTGACGGTGCTGCTCTGCGACGACAACTGGGGCAACGTGAGGCGACTGCCCACTGCCGAGGAGCAGAAGCGCAAAGGAGGCTGGGGACTCTACTACCACGTGGACTATGTAGGGGCGCCGCGCAACACGAAGTGGATCAACGTCACCCCGATACAGAACATGTGGGAGCAGCTGCAGCTGGCCTACAACGGCGGCATACAGAAGCTCTGGATACTGAACGTAGGCGACCTGAAGCCCATGGAGTACCCCATCCAGCTGTTTATGGACATGGCATGGAACCCGAAGAAATACGCCGTAGACTGCTCGGCTTCGCCGCTTGGCTCGTCCAAGAACCTGCTCGACCACACCCGGGAGTTCTGCGCTGAGAGCTTCGGCTGCGACCAAGCCTGCGAGGCGGCATCGATCCTGAACCTCGTGAGCAAATATAACGGCCGCATCACCTCGGAGATGCTCGACGCCAGCACCTATACCACCGACGAATTTGCACAGGTGGTGGCTGAGTATCAGGCGCTTGAGACGCGCGCCCTGCGACAGTTTATCACCCTGAAGCCAGAGTACAAGGATGCCTACCGACAGATCATCCTCTTCCCCGTGCAGGCGATGGGAGCCGTCTACGAGATGTACTACGCCCAGGCCATGAACCTGAAACTGGCTGCCCTGGGCGACCCTGAGGCTAACTGCTGGGCTGAGCGCTGCCGCCAGGCCTTCAAGCGCGACTCTCTGCTGAACCTGCAATATAACAAGGAAATAGCCGGAGGCAAGTGGAACGGTATGATGACACAGAAGCACATCAGCTATACGATGTGGAACGACAGCTATCCTGCCGACGTCGTTCCTGAGCTGAAGACCGTTGCCACACCTGCACAGGGTCCGACATTCGAGGCGAAGGACGGTTATATCAGCATAGAGGCCGAGCACAGCTACAGCCGCACGGACGCCCAGAATGCGAAGTGGACGGTGATTCCCTACATGGGGCGCACCCTGAGCGGCATCGCCCTGATGCCTTACACCACAGGCACTGACAACGCCCAGCTGGAATACCGCTGGAAGGGCAAGGCCGAGAAGGTGAAGGTGCACGTGGTGACGAAGTCGACACTCGACTTCCTCGACAAGGGCGGCCTCATCTACGACGTTGCCATCGACGGCGGACAGCCTGTCAGCGTGAACTTCAACAGCAAGCTCAACGAGAAGCCCGAGAACATCTACACCATCTACTATCCGACGATTGCACGTCGCGTGGTGGAGCAGATCGTGGAACTGCCTGTAGACGGCAGCAAAGACACGCACACGCTGACGCTGCATCCGCAGGATCCGGGCATCGTGTTCGAGAAGATCGTCATCGACCTGGGTGGTTACGAGCGACAGTACCTGTTCGGTAAGGAATCGACGAAAAGATATTAACTGAAAAGGCTCGGCCAAATGGCCGAGCCTTTTATTTACCGATTGCCGTGCTCTTTCATGTATTCGCGCGGCGAGACACCATAGAACTTCTTGAAAACGGTGGAGAACGACGCTGAGTTGGAGAATCCGCAGGCGTACATGACCTCCGTCACGTTCACGCCCTGCCCCGTCAGCAGATAGGCGGCACGCTTCAGACGGATGTTGCGGATGAAGTCGTGAGGCGTCTGCCCCGTGAGTTCCTTCATCTTTCGATGCAGATGTACGCGGCTGATACCCACCTCGTCGGCAATCATATCGATACTCAAGTCAGAATCGTTGAGATGGGCATTGATGGTGGCCATCACGCGATCAAGCAGCTTCTCATCAGGCGACTTGATCTTCACCTCGTCGACCTGCTCCTCCAAGACATCGTTGCGCTCGTACTTCAGGCGCAGCAGACGGTGGCTGTTCAGCAGATTGGCAATGGTGCGACGCAGGATATCCATATTAAACGGCTTGACGATATAGGCATCGGCACCCGTCTCCAGTCCTTCGAGCTTATCCTCATCGCGGTTCTTCGCTGTCAGCAGAATGACGGGGATGAAGTTGGTATTGGGGTTCATCTTCAGCTTCGCGCAGAGCTGGTTACCATCCATCTCAGGCATCATCACATCGCTGACCACGAGGTCGGCACCAGAGCGGAGCACCTCGCTGAGCGCCTCCTTGCCATTGGTGCAGGCCGTCACCTGATACTGCTGCCCAAGTTCGTTCTGGAGATAGTCGCGGATCTCGTCGTCGTCCTCGACAATCACGAGTCTGACGGTGCTGTTGCTGGCTGCAGGCTGCTCTGCCACCTGCTCTTCGAGTTCCTCCATCAGGCTGTCCATCTCCGTAGGCTCCACATCGACCTTGGCAGCCTCAGCTTCGAGCACCAGTTCCTCGGGATTCAGATGAGCCTTGCCCAACGGGATGGTCACCACGAACTCACAGCCCTGCTTCAGGTTATGCGCCTCGATCGTACCATGATGGAGCTCCACAAGCGAGCGCGTCAGGTCGAGTCCGATGCCAGTACCCACGTTACGGTCGTTCACGGAAGAGGCACTCTGATAGAAACGCTCGAAGATCTTATCGAGCTTCTCTTCGGGGATCTGCTCGCCGTTGTCGCTGATGGCGATATGAGCCTGCTTGTCGTCGTGCGTCAGGCGGATCACGATCTCACCACCCGTAGGCGTGAACTTAAAGGCGTTGGAGAGGATATTGACGATGACCTTATCAAACTGCTTGCGATCGACCCAGACACTGAGATTGTCGATATCGTGCTCATATTTGAGCGTCACCTGCTTGGAGGCGGCCTGATGCTTGAAGAGGGCGTGGATATCGGCGATGAAGGCCACGAGATTGGTCTCCGTCATGCGCATCATCATCTGTCCCTTGTCAATCTTACGGAGGTCCATCATCTGATTGATCAGACTCAGGATGCGCTCGGCGTTACGACGGATGGTCTCATAGACACTCTTGCGATGAGGATCGGTCTCGTTCTTGATCAGCGAGAGCAAGGGTGTCACGATGAGCGTCATAGGTGTACGGATCTCATGACTGATGTTCATGAAGAAGCGCAGCTTAGCCTCGCCCAGCTCCTCGGCATGGATATGCTCCTGCATGCGACGGCGTGTCTGCTCCCTGCGGCGGCGCCCCAGGATAAACTGCCAGAGGCCTGCACCGATAATGAGCATATAGATGAAGTAAGCCCACGAAGAGCGATACCAGGGACTGGCCACAACCACGGTGAAGGTATACTCGGGCGTCTCGATATTATTGCGCTCGGCCTTCACGCGGAAACGGTAGGTGCCTGGCGGCATGTGCGAGAAGACAATTTCGTTGGTTCCTGGCAGCATGTGGATATACGGTTCGCCGTTGATGCTATAGAGATAAGAGATGTGTTCGGGATTCTCGTAAGTCAGCGTGGAGAACTGCACGGCAAACGAATTGTCGTGATAGCTCAGGCGGAAGCGATCAGAGCCCTCGATCGGCTGTCCGTTGACGAGGAAGTTCGTCAGACGAACCACTGCCTCCCACTTACTTTGGGCAATATCCTCGGGCTTGAACCAGGTGATACCGCCAGTACCTCCGAAGATCAGGATGCCATTGTCGGAGATATACGACGCGCCGTCGCCAAATTCATTACCCTGCAGACCATCATCGGCAAAGTAGTTCTGGAAAAGACCTGTACGCGGATTCAGACAGCTCAGGCCATGGTTCGTACCTATCCAGAGCATGCCGTTAGGGTGGCGCTCGAGGGTAGAGACGCCATTGTCGGCAAGTCCCTGCTCACGATCGTACTGCTTGAGCACCTTGCCCTTCATGTCGTAACAATAGAGGCCCTCGTTGGTGCCCACCCAGATATAGCCGTCATACTCACGGGCGACACGGACTGGCTGTCCGTAGTTGGGACAGTTCACGCCAAAGGTGTTGATCCAGTTCTCGCGCTCGATATCGAGACAGCAAAGTCCCATCGACGTGGCTACATAGAGGCGCTTGCCATCGGGCGAGAGCGACACCTGCGAGATGTAGTTATTGATGATACTGTTGATCTGCTTGTCGTTATCAGCTCCCTCCTTCATCACGTACTTCTTGATGACATTGCCCTGGGAATCCATGCAGAGCACACCATACTTCATCGTGGCCAGCCACAGGCGTCCCTGCTTATCGCACTCGATATCCATCACGATGAGGTGCTTATCCTCGGGATACTCCACAGGGTGAGGCTTCTGCGTGGTAGGATCGATCCAGCCAAAGCCCTCGCCATAAGAGCCGAACCAGATACGCCCCTCGGCATCTTCTGCGATCGACATCACTGTGGCAGGCACACCTTCCACATAGTGCTTCACTAAGCGCTGCTGGGCATCCAGGCAATAAAGCCCGTCTTTATCGGTACCAATCCACCCCCTGCGCTGACGATCGATAAGGGTGCTGATGACACAGGCACTGCCTATCAGATTGCGCTCACCAAGCTTGTATCCCATGTAACTGAAGCCATCAAACGAGATGGGCTGCTTGTAGATACCCTTCTGCAACATGCCGAACCAAAGGTTACCACTGGGGTCTTCGATGATGGAGTAGACCTTGCTCTTCGAGAGATCGACCTCCTTGCTGTAGAAGGGGTTATCAATCAGGCGGTCGTTCCTGGGCTCATAGATGGCTATTCCCTGTCCGTCGTAGCCGATGATGATGCTGCCGAAGTGGTCGCAATAGAGCGACGAGACAGCACGCGACTTGGTGCCTTCGATGTGGACGAAGTCATCGCCCTGCTGCTTGAAGGCGCCCGAATCTGTTGTTCCGACGTAGATGATGCCCTGAGGATCCTCACAGAGACAGGAAAAGATCAGGTCGCTGCGATCCTGCAGGTAACGCTGCACCTTCTGGCCGTCGAAACAGATCAGGCCTTTGCTGTCTGTCACCATCCATAGGCGCCCCTTATGATCCTCTATCATGGCGTTGATGGTATGAAGGTCGGCAAGAGCCCCTCCCATCTGGCTGGCGTGCGTCTTATCGCTGAACTTCATCACGCCGAGTCCAGAGGTGCCTGCCAGCACATCGCCGTTCTTACGCTCGAGGAAACAGTTGGCATAACAGCTGCCCTTCTGTCCCCTGAGGTCGGTCATCGTCACGTTATCGAAGGTCTTGCCATCCCAAGTCTGCAACGCGCCGTACATACCAAAATAGAAAAGGCCGTTGCGATCCTGCATCATGGTGTTCACGTAATTGCTGGCCAGTGTCTTATCAGCTTCGTTCTCGCGACGGAACACACGGAACTGATAGCCGTCGTAACGGTTGATACCATCACGCGTCGTAGCCCAGATGAAACCATCGCGGTCGAGATACATCTGAGTCACGAAACTGCTGGATAACTGGTTATCTGTATTGAAGAATTTACCCATCTGTGCAAAGCCGCACAAGGATAGGCAAGTTAATATAAGAGTTAGAATCGCTTTCAACCTCATTGTTATTGGTATGTAACATTTTCTTTGCAAAGGTAAACACTTTCCTGCAAACCACCAAAGATTTGGTACAAAAAATGAACTATATGATACATTTATTAAACCCAAAGTGGGAAAAATATCGTAAATTTGCACCCACAAACCAATATCAACTATTCAATAACAATGAAACGAACACTAAAATACGTGCTGCTGACGGCACTGACGTTCCTGCCATTTTCGAAAGCAATGGCAGAAGTAGACCCGAATTTCTATATCTTCCTCTGTTTCGGACAGTCGAACATGGAGGGAGCAGCCAAGCCCGAGGCTCAGGACATCGCCAGTCCTGGTCCACGCTTTCTGCTCATGCCTGCTGTCGACGACCCGCAGCGAGGCCGCAAGATGGGTGAGTGGTGCGAAGCCTCTGCCCCCCTCTGCCGCCCGAATACAGGCCTGACGCCTGCAGACTGGTTTGGCCGTACTATGATCAAGACACTGCCCGAGAACATCCGCGTCGGTGTGATCCACGTGGCTATCGGCGGCATTGCCATTCAGGGATTCCTGCCCGACAGCATCAAGAACTACGTGAAGACTGCCCCAGGCTGGATGAAGCCCATGCTTGCAGCCTACGACAACAATCCCTATGAGCGCCTCATCACACTGGCCAAGAAGGCTCAGCAGGATGGCGTCATCAAGGGTGTGCTGATGCATCAGGGTGAGACGAACACTGGCGACCCGAAATGGGCAGGAATGGTGCAGCAGGTTTACGACAACATGCTCGGCGACCTTCAGCTGAAGCCCGAGGAGACACCGCTGCTCGTCGGTGAGGTTGTGCAAGCTAATGGCGAAGGTGTCTGCATCGGATGTATGAAACAGATTCAGGAACTGCCCCAGACCATCCACACAGCTCACGTCATCTCTTCTACAGGATGCTCCAACGGTCCTGACAAGCTGCACTTCGACGCCCCTGGCTACCGTGAGCTCGGTACACGCTACGGTGAGAAAATGCTCGAACTGATGGGCTATCAGGTGAAGAAGCCCTTCGACGTTCCTGCCGATGCCTTCATCGCCGAGACCACCGTCCCTGGCAACGACTTCCCCAAGATCGACAAAGAGGGGCGTGCCTACTTCCGTCTGAATGCTCCCAGTGCCAGCAGTGCCATCGTCGACATCTGCGGCAAGAAATACGACATGCGCCGCGACGAGAGCGGCATCTGGTGCGCTGTCACAGATCCTCTCGTACAGGGTTTCCACTACTACTTCATGAACATTGGCGGTGTGAACTTCATCGACCCCGCCACAGAGACGTTCTTCGGATGTAACCGTGAGGCTGGCGGTATCGAGATTCCCGAGGGTAGCGAGGGCGACTACTATCGTCCGCAGCCAGGTGTGGCAGCAGGACAGGTGCGCTCATTCTACTACTATGCAGAGTCGACTAAGGAGTGGCGCCATGCCATGGTCTACACCCCGGCGGAGTATGAGCTGAAGGCCAATGCCAAGAAGCGTTACCCCGTGCTCTATCTGCAGCACGGCATGGGTGAAGACGAGACTGGATGGAGCAAGCAGGGACACATGCAGCACATCATGGACAATGCCATCGCCAAGGGCGAGGCAGTGCCGATGATCGTGGTGATGGAGAGCGGCGACATCAAGGCGCCTTTCCGTGGTGGTGACAACCGTCAGGGCATGAGCACCTACGGCAACTCGTTCTATCAGGTTATGATTAATGACTTATTACCAACCATAGACCAAAAGTTCCGTACCCTCACAGACCGCGATCACAGAGCGATGGCAGGTCTGTCGTGGGGCGGGCACCAGACTTTCGATGTCGTGCTGACCAACATGGATAAGTTCTCTTACATGGGAACCTTCAGCGGTGCCATCTTCGGTCTCGACCTCAAGACTGCCTACGACGGTATCTTCACACGTGCCGACGAGTTCAACAAGAAGATCCACTACCTCTTCATGATGAGTGGAACAGAAGGCATGGACAAGATGTTCGGTACAGAGAAACTCGTCAACGACCTCAATGCGATGGGCATCAAAGCCCAGTATTACGAGTCGACAGGCACCGATCATGAGTGGCTTACCTGGCGTCGAGGCCTGAAACAGTTTATCCCGCACTTGTTCAAATAACAAATCATTGTATAAAAGACATAAAAACATATATGATAATGAAAAAACAATTCGTATTACTCACGCTGCTCGTAGCTCTGAGCTCGTCAGCTTTCGCACAGTGGGGGCGCCCCATTGACTATTCTGCAGGCCCTGGACTGAAGGATGCCTATAAAGACTATTTCACCATCGGTGTAGCCGTCAACAGAACCAACGTGTCTGATGCTGCCCAGATGGAGATTATCAAGAAACAGTTTAACAGCGTCACCGCTGAGAATGCCTGGAAACCAGGCGAGATTCATCCCAAAGAGGGTGAGTGGAATTTCGGCTTAGCCGACAGTATCGCCAACTTCTGCCGTGAGAACGGCATCAAGATGCGTGGTCACTGTCTGTGCTGGCACGCTCAGTTTGCCGACTGGATGTTTACCGACAAGAAAGGTAAGGATGTAAAGAAGGAGGTGTTCTACCAGCGTCTGCGCGAGCATATCCATACGGTGGTGAACCGTTACAAGGATGTAGTCTATGCTTGGGACGTGGTCAATGAGGCTATGGCAGACGACAATATGATGTTCGGTCCCAATGCCAGCCCCTATCGCCAGAGCCGCCACTTCAAGCTCTGCGGTGATGAGTTCATTGCCAAGGCTTTTGAGTTTGCCCGTGAAGCTGATCCCACTGGCGTGCTGATCTACAACGACTACAGCACTGTGGATCCTGGTAAGCGCGAGCGTATCTATAATATGGTGAAGAAGATGAAGGACGCTGGTGTGCCCATCGACGGTATCGGTATGCAGGGGCACTATAACATCTACTTCCCCGATGAGGAGGCTCTCGAAAAAACGATCAACCGCTTCTCTGAGATTGTGAATATCATCCACATCACAGAGCTCGACCTCCGCACCAATACAGAGAGTGGTGGACAGCTGATGTTCGCACGTGGCGAGGCTAAGCCCCAGGCTCCCTATATCCAGACACTTCAGGAAGATCAGTATAACCGCTTGTTCCGTATCTTCAGAAAGCATAAGGACGTGATTAAGAACGTGACCTTCTGGAACCTGAGCGACAAGGACTCTTGGCTTGGCACCAACAACCACCCGCTGCCTTTCGATGAGAACTTCAAGGCTAAGCGCTCACTGGCCGTGATCCGCGACTTCAATGTGGCCGCTGATAACTACGTGCCCAAGAATGACTGGGTACCCAATCCTCTGAACCAGCCTGGACAGGAGTATCCTCAGGTGAACAGCGAAGGCTTTGCCCGCTTCCGCGTCGTGGCTCCCGATGCCAAGTCGGTTATCGTCAGCCTGGGTCTTGGTGGCCGTGGCGGTACCGTGCTGCGCAAGGACAAGGATGGTGTATGGGTAGGAACGACAGAAGGTCCGATGGATCCTGGCTTCCACTATTATCATCTGACCATCGACGGTGGTGTGGTTAACGATCCTGGCACTCATAACTTCTTCGGCTCTTGCCGTTGGGAGAGTGGTATCGAGATTCCCGCCGTTGATCAGGACTTCTATGCCCTGCGCACTGACATTCCTCATGGAAACATCCAGCAGGTACGCTTCTTCTCGAAGAGTCTCGGTAAGATGCAGGTGGCCAATGTTTATCTACCTTATGGATACGGCAAGCTCGTGAAGGGCAAGCAGGAGCGCTACCCAGTACTCTACCTGCAGCATGGCTGGGGTGAGAACGAGACCAGCTGGCCCGTACAGGGTTGCACTGGTCAGATTATGGACAATCTGATTGCCGACGGCAAGATCAAGCCTTTCATCATCGTGATGGCCTACGGTCTGACCAACGACTTCAAGTTTGGCACCATCGGCAAGTTCACTGCCGAGGAGTTTGAGAAAGTCCTCGTCGACGAGCTCGTGCCCTTCATCGATGCCAACTTCCTGACGAAGGCCGACAAGTGGAACCGTGCGATGGCAGGTCTGTCAATGGGTGGTATGGAGACGAAGCTCATCACCCTGCGCCGTCCAGAGGTATTCGGTTACTGGGGTCTGCTCAGCGGTGGTACCTACATGCCTGAGGACATCAAGGATCCGAAGGCTGTGAAGGTGATCTTCGAGAGCTGTGGTGACAAGGAGAATCCAGAGGGTATCAACAAGAGTGTTGAGGCGCTGAAGGCTGCAGGATTCAATGCCACAGGATTTATCTCTGAAGGCACCGCCCATGAGTTCCTCACATGGCGAAGAAGTTTACGCGAAATGGCTCCATTACTCTTCAAATAGGTGTTTTTTTGTGAAAAAAGTGCAATTTTTTAGGGTATGACACAAAATCGAAAGTATATGTAACATACAAATAAGCCTCTTTTTTAAATTTGTTGTACCTTTGCACCAGAGAAAATTAATAGGTTAAAATTGTTTTAGTTATATTAGTAGTTAGTAGTTTTTCCTTCCTCGGGGCCCAAGAAAGGCGTTTCTTGTCCCGAGGTTTTTTTATTCCAGTTTTTTATTGTATCTTTGCAACGACAAATCAGATAATAAACATGAAACGAATCATTACTTCCTTCCTATTCTGCGCCTTCGTCACATTGACGATACAGGCTCAACAACATCTGCTCTGGTACGATAAGCCTGCCACTCATTGGCTCCAGGCCTTGCCCATCGGTAACTCCCATCTCGGTGCCATGATCTATGGTGATGTCAAGACCGAGGAGATCCAGCTCAACGAAGAGACATTCTGGAGTGGCTCACCTTATTATAATAATAGCCCAGAGTCGAAGGCTCATCTGCAAGAGGTACGGCAACTGATATTCGAAGGCAAGGAGAAAGAGACTCATGCCCTCATAGACCAGTATTTCATCAAGGGCCCCCACGGCATGCGATTCCTGCCTGTAGGAAGTGTAAAACTGGCTTTCCACCGCAAAGATAACACCAGCAACTACCGCAGACAGCTGAACCTCGGGACTGCTCTCGCCACCACCCAGTATACCCTCGACGGTGTGACCTATCGTCGCACATGTTTTGCTTCGCAAGCCGACAATGCCATCATTGTACGGATAGAGGCCAGCGAGAAGGGCGCCCTCTCCTTCAACGTCAGTTTCGACAGTCCGCTGGAAACTTCCCGCAGCGTCAACAGTCATCAGTTAGCTGCTATCGTGAAAGGTGTGGAACAGGAGGGTGTACCAGCTGGTCTTCAGGCAGAATGCCGCCTGGAAGTGCTCTCCGATGGTGAGATTGTCGACGGCGAAGAGAGCATAGCCGTTGTCAGTGCCACTACGGTTACCCTGTATATCACAGCTGCAACCAACTTCGTGAATTACCATGATGTCAGCGGCGAACCCACACGCAAGAACATCAAGTCGCTTTCTGCACTCAGAGGGCGCAGCTACCAGCAGATCCTCAACTGTCACCTTGCGAAGTACAAGGCTCAGTACGACCGCGTCAGTCTGTCGTTACCTCGCAGCGGCAATGAGAGTCTGCCCACTGATCGACGCCTCACCGCTTTCGACGGCAGCGACCTCGACATGGTGTCGCTCATGATGCAGTATGGCCGTTACCTGCTCATCTCCTCTTCTCAGCCTGGTGGACAGCCCGCCAACCTGCAGGGTGTATGGAACAACAAGATGGAAGCGCCTTGGGATTCGAAATACACCATCAACATCAATGCAGAGATGAATTACTGGCCTGCCCTGATAGGCAATCTTGCAGAGACGCAGCAGCCGTTCTTCTCGATGATCAGCGACCTCAGTCAGACTGGTGCCGTCACAGCTCGGGAGATGTATGGCTGTAAGGGATGGATGGCCCACCACAATACAGACCTCTGGCGTATCGCAGGACCTGTCGACGGGACGCCATGGGGCATGTTCCCCACTGGTGGCGCATGGCTGACGACACACCTCTGGCAGCACTATCTCTACACAGGCGACAAGCAGTTCCTCAACAACTATTTCCCCGTGATGAAGGGAGCTGCCGACTTCCTGATCGACTACATGCAGCCCTACCCTGCCGATGGTGAGATCAAACAGGCAAAAGGATGGTTGGTAACCGTTCCCACCGTGTCACCCGAACATGGTCCCCAAGGCAAGGATACCAACGTCACTGCAGGTTCTACGATGGACAATCAGATCTGCTTCGACGTACTCAGTCAGGTGATTCAGGCTGCCAAGGTACTCGGAATGGATAATGCCACTATCCTGCCCTATCAGTCGGCACTCGAAAAGCTTCCCCCCATGCAGATAGGCCGCTACGGCCAGTTGCAGGAGTGGCTCATCGATGCCGATGATCCAAAGGATGAGCACCGCCATATCTCCCACCTTTACGGACTTTATCCATCTAATCAGATATCGCCTTTCACTCATCCCGAGCTGTTCACGGCAGCTGCCAACACACTCCAGCAGCGTGGTGACATGGCTACAGGCTGGAGCCTCGGATGGAAGATCAACTTCTGGGCGCGCATGCTCGACGGCAACCACGCCTTCCGTATCATCAAGAACATGCTCACCTTAATACCCGACTCAATAGAATGGGGACCTCGCGGCGGCACCTACCCCAATCTGTTCGACGCCCATCCACCTTTCCAGATCGATGGCAACTTCGGCTGTTCGGCTGGCATCTGTGAGATGCTGCTCCAGAGTCACGACGGTGCAGTCCACCTGCTGCCAGCCCTACCCGACACCTGGACTGAAGGCGAAGTAAAGGGTCTTCAGGCACGTGGTGCTTTTACCGTCGACATCAAGTGGAACAGTGGCGAGCTCCAGGAGGCAGCCATAACCTCCAAGATCGGTGGCATGTTGCGCCTGCGTTCTTATGTGCCTCTTACGGGAGAAGGAATCCAGGAAGCATCAGGATCCTGCCAGAATCAACTGCTGCAATCGGCCATCATTCGCGACCCGCTGAAGTCGAAAGAACTCAAGATTTTTGACCTTCTGCCCGTCAGAAAAGTCTACGAATACGACATAGAAACGCATCCCGGACAGACTTATCGTCTCAAAAAACAGCATTTTTAATGCTTATGTTACATAAGGCAAAGTTTGTGAGACATGAGAGAAATCTCGTGTCTCATTTTTTCCTTACCTTTGCACCCAGAAACCAAAAATCGAAATAGAATATGCTGAATCAACTATTCTCAAAAAGACATTACCTAACATTATTATCAACCGTATTCATGTTCTGTGCCGGCCTGCAAGTGTCGGCACAGACTTTTCCGTACCAGAACCCTCAGCTGAGTGCCCAGGAGCGTGCCAAGGACCTCTGTAGCCGTCTGACGCTCGAAGAGAAGGCCATGCTCATGCTCGACGAGAGTCCAGCCATCCCGCGCCTCGGCATCAAGAAATTCTTCTGGTGGAGTGAGGCGCTTCACGGCGCCGCCAACATGGGCAACGTCACCGTATTCCCGGAGCCCGTAGGCATGGCATCGTCATTCAACCCCGATTTGCTCTTCAAGTGCTTCGACATCGCCAGTACCGAGTTCCGTGCCCAGTACAACCACCGTATGTACGACCTGAAGGGTGAGGACATGAAGATGCGCAGTCTCTCCGTATGGACACCCAACGTGAACATCTTCCGTGACCCACGATGGGGGCGCGGACAGGAGACCTATGGCGAGGATCCTTTCCTGACCTCAGTGATGGGCGATGCCGTCGTACGCGGCCTGCAGGGTCCCGAGGACTCCAAGTACCGCAAGCTCTGGGCCTGTGCCAAGCACTATGCCGTACACAGCGGTCCTGAATACACCCGCCACACCGCCAACCTTACTAATGTACCCGTGCGCGACTTCTGGGAGACCTACATGCCTGCGTTTAAGCATTTGGTAGAGAAGAGTAAGGTGCGCGAGGTGATGTGTGCTTATCAGCGCTTAGACGATGATCCTTGCTGCGGTTCCAACCGTCTGCTCCAGCAGATTCTCCGCGACGACTGGGGCTTCCAGTACCTGGTGGTCAGCGACTGTGGTGCCGTCAGCGATTTCTATACCTCTCACAAGAGCAGTTCTTCACCGATCACCGCTTCTGCCAAGGCCACGCTGGCTGGAACCGACGTGGAGTGCGGCTACGGCTATGCCTACCGTAGCATCCCTGAGGCCGTGCATCGTGGTCTGATCAGCGAGGCTGAAGTCGACAAGCACGTCATCCGTCTGCTCGAAGGTCGTTTCGATCTGGGTGAGATGGACGATCCCGCCCTCGTAGAGTGGTCGAAGATCCCCTACTCTGCCATGTCCACCAAGGCTTCTGCCAACATCTCTCTCGATATGGCTCGCCAGAGCATCGTCCTGCTGCAGAACAACGGCAATATCCTGCCGCTGAAGAAGAATGCAGAGAAGATTGCCGTCATCGGTCCTAATGCGCACAACGAGCCGATGATGTGGGGTAACTACAACGGTACGCCCAATCATACCGTCACCATCCTCGACGGCATCAAGGCCAAGCAGAAGAAAATCACCTATATCCCTGGATGCGACCTGACTTACGATCAGGTACTCGAGAGCCACATGGCCAGCGAGTGTACCGCTCCCGACGGCAAGCGCGGATTGAAAGGCACATTCTGGAACAACACGAATATGGAGGGCAAGCCCTTCACCACCGAATACTACACGAAGCCTGTCAATGTCACCACTGCAGGTATGCACGTCTTCGCTCCCAATCTCCCCATCGAGGACTTCTCTGCCAAGTACGAGACGACCTTTGCTCCTAAGGAGGCAGGCGAGTATGTCGTCAACGTGGAGAGTACAGGTCATTTCGAGCTGTATATCAACGGCGAGAAGAAATTCACCCACCACATCTGGCGCGCCACACCTACCCGCACCGTCCTGAAGGCCGAGAAGGGACAGCAGTTCCAGATTGAGGTACGCTTCCAGACCGTCAAGACCTGGGGTGCCTCGATGAAGATCAATGTTGCCCGCGAACTTCCCATCGACTATCAGGAGACCATCGCCCAGCTGAAGGGCATCGACAAGGTGATCTTCTGTGGCGGTATCGCTCCAAGCCTCGAAGGTGAGGAGATGCCTGTCAACATCGAAGGTTTCAAGGGTGGCGACCGCACCAGCATCGAACTCCCGAAGGTACAGCGTGAGTTCCTCAAGGCCCTCAAGGCCGCAGGCAAGCAGGTGATCTTCGTCAACTGCTCTGGTTCGGCCATCGCGCTTGAGCCCGAAACTCAGTCGTGCGACGCTATCCTCCAGGCATGGTATGCCGGACAGGAGGGAGGTACCGCTGTTGCCGATGTGCTCTTCGGCGACTATAACCCCTCTGGCAAACTCTCAGTCACCTTCTATAAGAGCGACGCTCAGTTGCCCGACTACGAGGATTATTCGATGAAGGGTCGTACCTACCGCTATTTCAGCGATCCGCTCTTCGCTTTCGGCTACGGCCAAAGCTATACCACCTTTGCCATCGGCGATGCCACCATCGAAGGTCAGGGCGGTTCTTACAAGGTCAGTGTCCCCGTCACCAACAGCGGGCAGCGCAACGGTACGGAGATCGTACAGCTCTACATCCGTAACACTGCCGACCAGGAAGGTCCTCTGAAGAGCCTGCGCGGTTTCCAGCGCATCGATGTGAAGGCTGGCCAGTCGGCTACCGCCACCATCGCACTCACTCCCGAGAGCTTCGAGTTCTGGGATGCTGAGACCAACACGATGCGCACGAAGCCTGGCACCTACGAGATCCTCTACGGCAACAGTTCACTCGACAAGGATCTGAAACGCCTCACCATCACGTTCTAAATCGCATTCTCTTGTGAAACAGCAATAAAAATCCCGAAACGCTTGGTCGTTTCGGGATTTCTTCATACCTTTGCCGACAAGAACTAAAAAATGAGAAGAATATTATTACTAATATGCGTCATACTGGCTACGATGCCATTGCAGGCCAAAGGCGAAGGTAAAGGTCCTTTAGGATTCCTCAAGAAAGTGGGTACCTTCCTCGACTCGATGGCCGTCAGTGGTGTCGACCGTCGTTATATCGGAGCTCCTGTGAAGCCCTGGCAAGTGATACTTCGAGGCAATATCAACCAGTCGGACCTCAAGCTGAATGCTCAGACACAGCATGCCGATAAGCTGTTCGAGTTTATGACAAACGATATAACATGGGAGCCTCGCGTGAAGACAGCCCCAGCAACGTACCTCGGCTTTTGGGCTGGCTACAGAGGCTATGGCTTCGGCTACTCATGGAATGTAGGAGGCGACGATGGTCGCATCCTCACCTTTGGTGCCACAGGAGGCAGCTATGGTGTGAACCTGCGCATCCACTGGTTTGAAACCGACAATCCTGAAGTGAACTTCTCAGGTACTGCCGCGACCGAGATGACCGCCGACGGCTCACCCATCTACGAGCCTTTCAATTATCACGACCATATCGGAATAGGCAGCCCCATCAAGACGCGATCGCTCTTACTCGACGGTTACTACCTCTTCAATGGCAAGAAGTGCTCGTATGCGGCGGCCTACGACCAGAGTGTGATACAGAAGCGCTCTGCAGGCTCTCTGATGGCTGGCGCCATGTATTTCCACTCTACCACAAGCTACGATAACGACATCAATGCCGACCTCATTCTGTTTATGAACGACATCGGCAAATTCAAGTCGTGGCAGATCAGCGCCGGTGTGGGCTACATCTACAACTGGGTCATTGCCAAGCACCTGCTCATCAGTGCGATGGCCATTCCCATGCTGACCTTCTACAACCATCACAAGATGTGGCGATACGATTCCAACCTGAAAGATATGATTCTCGAAAGTGGTATAGACAATATCTATGATATGGACGAAAAGGACTATAAGATCCGCCCATCCCTCAATCAGCCTGAGAAGAGTGAAAACTCGAAGATGAAGGTCAATCTCGATGCCCGCCTCTCTGTCACTTATGAGTGGAACGAACGCTTCTACATAAACGCCTTCGGGCAGTTTTGCTCTTTCCGCTATAAGATCGATGACGTCAGTGGCCGATTAAACGACTGGTACATTAATGCGGCTATTGGTTTAAGATTATAACATCGTAACCAAGAAAAGTGAAAATAATTACAAGTTTTTGCATATTTTCTTTGTAAATCTGAAATAATTATCATATCTTTGCAGACAAATTCTATTTACCGTTATGAACATTGTATATTTGATTATTATTTTTCTGTTGCTCGTTGGATTCGGATTATCTGCATATTTCATGTATGCACATTATGAGCAGCGACTGGAGAAAGAGCTGAACCGCGCCCAGAAGAGCGAGCGGCTTAAGTCTGTATTCCTTGATAACGTCAGCCACACCCTGCGCACACCGCTGAACGCCATCATGAGTTATAGCAAGCTTATTCTTGAAGAGAATGATGAAAATATGCAGGCTGCACAGGTAAAAGAGTTGGCAACCTATATTAACAAGAACACCCAGCAACTGCTTGATTACCTCAAACAGCTTCTGGATTTGTCAAGCCTCGAAGGCGGAATGCCTTCCTTTACCTTCATCGAGGTGAATCTGGCCGAGTTGATGGCCTCCTATCGTCGTGAAGCGTCGAACCTCACAAAGCCTGAAGTCTCCATCCGCGTCAGATCCACCCTCTCAGTTCACTGTAAGGGAACACTTGATACGAACTTCATGCACCAGCTGATGATAACTCTTTTGTCGAATGCCGCCAAGGAGTGTACTCAAGGCGACATCATCCTCTTCTACGGAGATGAGGTCAGAAGCCGTAGAGGCATCAGGGTTACCATTACCTATCTAGGCACTGGCCAGAGCGAATTGGTCAGCGGCGACCTCTTCACGTTCCTCCAGAAACAAAGCAATCAGTCATCAGGCAATGAGACCGCTGGAATGAGTCTTTCCACATGTAAGGTTATCGTCGATGCCCTCGGCGGCGAAATAGATGTTGATAACCAAAACGGCAAGACCACTGCTACATTCTGGTTCCCCTGCAAGATGCGTGATAGGCATAAGGGTGTCTAATCATTGTATTCAAATAAAACAAGATGAAACGACTTAGGATTTTGATGATGGCCGCTACTATTGTATGCGGCATCAATGCACATGCACAAGATCGAAAAATGGATTACCCGCAGGCTGAATGGAGCGTAGCGGGCGACATACTGATGCACACACCAGGACAAGAGTTGTTCTTGGGCGTGGCACACCCCTTGGCCGGACTTTTCGAAGATTACTTCGATGTAGAGAAGGCTGCCGAGGAGCATCGCGGCTATATCCGTATGCTTGAGAACAACGGCATACGCGTGCACACCATACCTGGCATTCTCGAGGAGGTGGGCATCGACAGTCTGCAGCAGCTGGCTTCCGACGTGCTCGTCTATGACACCAGCGCCCTCCCCGCTGAGGATCAAGCGCGCATGAAAGACTACCGCAAGGAGGTGCTATCGAAGATGAGCCGTTCCGACCTAATCAAATGCATCATTCTACAGCCCACCGTGGTATTGTCGACGACCGACAACAACACGGGCTATGAGGCCAAGTACTTACAGACACCGCTGATGAACCTCTACTTCACCCGCGACCAGAGCATCACCACGCCCCAAGGGCATGTCATCTGCAACATGAACAGCAGCCAGCGCGCCCCGGAAACCAACATCATTGAACTCTGCTACAACCACCTCGGCGTGAAGCCCGTCCTTCGTATCAATGGTGACGGCCGACTGGAGGGTGGCGACTATATTCCTGCAGGCAACATCTCGTTCATCGGCTGCGGTATGCGTACCAACGATGAGGGTATCAAACAGATGCTGGAGGCCGACGCCTTCGGCCACGACACCGTTGTGGTAGTGCGCGACCACAAGCTGTGGCAGATGCAGATGCACCTCGATACCCACTTCAACATCATCGACAGCAATCTCTGTACGATGTTGCGCAGCCGACTGGAAGCCCAGCCCGGTACACCAGAGTACGACACCTGCGACCTCTGGGTGCGCCAACCAGGCACCAAGGCTTATACGTTGTGGAAACAGGATCTGCCGTTCGTCGATTATATCAAGGACCGTGGCTTTGAGATTATTCCCATCGACTTTTCCGATGAGATGCATTACGCCAACAACTTCCTGACGATTGCCCCGCGTCATATCATGGCTGTCGCCGGACAGTCTGAAGAGTTAGCGAAGCGTTTCAAAGACGCTGGCGTCACGGTGGAGTGGATTCCACTGGAGAACCTCATCAAAGGCTACGGTGCTGCCCACTGCATGACACAGGTGCTGCAGCGTGAGATATACGACGGTGGCTCGCCCACTGCCATATCAACCACCCGACTAGCAAAAACCGCTGATGATAAGGCCTACCGCCTCGACGGCACTCCCGCCACAGCCACTACTCCCGGCATCATGCAACGCTGATTGTAGAATCCCTAAAAACTCACGGGACCTGTCCCCGTGAGTTATGGGCAGCATCGCTGTCCGTTTCCAAACAGACACTTCGTATATTACGAAATGTTCAATATATCTCCATTCATTTCCGATTTATACCTTTTAAGGACGTTTGTTACATGACAGAACACATATTGCGACAAATCGGATAGCGAATTTAGGATATTTATGCCGAACTTTGCAGCCGAAATAGTAAAAAACGAACAGATGGAAATAAAACCATTGTTGCCACGGAGAGGAGAAGGTACGCTGCGGATAGACGACAGCGACGACCTTGTATTGGTAGAAAAGATGGGGATCTTTCCTCATAACGGGGTATTGCCCGAGAGTGGGTTCTATGCCGAAAAACATGCGGTCATCATTATCTGCACCGATGGCATGGCTCAGTTTGGATACGAAGGACAGACGATTCAGCTTCATAAGAACGACATGTTTATATATGTGATGAAGCGTACCGTAGTCACTAATTTCATGATGTCTCAGAATTTCGACTGTCGGCAGATATGGTTTACTGCCAGCGAATTATGGAGCATTGACATGCTTGGCAATAAAAGTGTGGGAGATCTGCTCTATCTGAAACAACATCCGAAGATGAGTCTCACAGAACAGGAAGCCTCGATACTCGACGATTACTTCCGACTGCTCTGCCGTCGGATGCGTGAACGTATGCCCGCTGACATGCCTACCCCTGGCCTTTCGTCTACGTACTTTCCCGACATTGTGAGATCGCTCTTCAGTACGATGTTGTTGGAAATACTTGACATGATACGACTCGAGGGGGAACGGGTTACAAAACTCGAGATGAAGGATGATGATATCTTTCCTAATCCCAGTTCCCATCGGCGGCGGCTGGCCGACCAGTTCATACGCTTGGTAGAGCAGAGCGATGGCCGCATCCGTAAAGTGGACGTTTTTGCCGCCCAGTTGAACATCACGCCGAAATACCTTTCAACGCTTCTCAAAGAAACGATGAACCGTCGGCCGAGTCAGATGATTCAACTTTTTACGATGAAAGCCATTGAGCACCGTCTGAGGTTCACCGACATGACGATGCAGGAGATAGCCAATGATCTGAATTTCGCCAATGCCTCGTTCTTCGGAAAATTTTTCAAGGAGCACTCGGGCATGACACCACTTGATTATCGTAATAAATATCATAGACAATGAAAAAGATCTTATTCATGATCGTTGCTGTACTCCTGGTTAGTACTGTGAATGCTCAGAGCGACAGCGTCAGCCTGGCAGGTCAGGAGACCTGCCCGCAGACCAGAAAGAAAGTCGGCGTCGTACTCAGTGGCGGCGGTGCAAAGGGTATGTCGCACATCGGTGTGCTGAAAGTGCTGGAGAAGGCGGGCATCCCCGTCGATATCGTTACTGGCACATCTATAGGCAGTATCATTGGCGGACTCTATGCCATCGGCTATAATGCCCATTCGCTTGACTCGATGGTAAGGACTCAGGACTGGACTTACGTCATTACCGACAAGGAAGACTTGGGTAACCAGAGTCTCCTCGACCGTAAGAAGCTGAACACCTATTTATTTAATACCGGTATGACCTTTGGCAAGCGTGACCGTGGCGCTGGAGGTCTCATCAGGGGCAAGAACCTGGCAGAGCTGTTCCAGAAACTCTTTGTAGGCTACACCGACTCACTCGACTTTAATAAGGATCTGAAGATTCCTTTTGCCTGTGTGGCAACAAACATCATGGACAACAGCGAGGTGATATTCCACAGCGGACGGCTACCGCAGGCTATACGTGCCTCCATGTCCATACCGGCTGCCTTCTCGCCTGTGAGACTCGGCAACATGGTGCTGGTCGATGGTGGCCTGAAGAACAATTTTCCCGTTGACGTGGCTCGCGAGATGGGAGCCGAAGTCGTTATCGGCGTCACACTGAACGGCAAGCCTAAGACGGCTGATGACATCACGGGCACCATGAAAATCGTAGGCCAGATCATTGATGTGAACTGTGTGAACAAATACACAGAGAACAAAGCCAATTCCGACCTGTGGATGAATGTGGATCCTCACGGCTACTCTACCGCCAGCTTTACATCGGAGGCCATCGACTCGCTGGTACGCTATGGTGAGGAAGAGGCCATGCGCCACTGGGACGAGATTATCGCCCTAAAGAAGCTTATCGGTATCGACGATTCATTCCGTCCTACCATTTATTATCCACTGCGACCGGATGCCATGACTGAGCGCCAGCACATCAACAGTTTTACATACGAAAACATGACCCCACAGGCAGAGCGGTTCTTGAGGCATAAGTTCCATCTGGATAGGACTGACAGTATCGACGCCAAACTGGAGCAGGCACTCACGACGAGTATGCGTATGGATCTCTTCTACCAGACAGCCGAGTGCCATCTGATACCTGAAGCTGGCGGCGTGCGCGTCGTCCTCTCGGCAGGTGAGCGCAAGTCTGTGCAGTTCCATGCTGGTGTACGCTACGATACGGAAGAAAATGCTGCTATTCTGTTAGGACTCGACATTCCGCTGAAGACGGCAACCCCCATCGAAACCGACATCACGCTCCGACTGGGTAAGCGACTGATGGCTCGTGGTGAGATTACCGTCCACCCCAGATTCTTTACGCGCCCGACATTCCGCTATACGTTCTACAGAAACGATATTGATGTATATACCTATGGCGATCTGGACTATAACATCCGTTACAACCAGTCACAGGCAGAACTCCTGCCTATCAATTTCGACCTGCACCATTTCAACCTGCAGATGGGATTGCGCTGGGACTTCCTGCACTATCGCAACAAACTCGGATCAGAGTCGGCGAAGGAGGTTACACTCGAAAACCAGCACTTCTTCAGTTATCGTGCCCGTTTGGTCCTTAATACTGAGGATAATTGGAACTTCCCCTCACGCGGAACCCGCTTTAACGCCGAATATGCTTATCTGACCAATGACTTCGCCAAGCTCGACGTTATTGATGCTGACGGCAACAAGCAGGGCAAGACTGCTGGTATGAGTGATGTCAATGCCAACTGGCGTATGTCGTTTACTATCGGCAGCAGATTCACCCTCCAGCCAATGATCTATGGTCGACTGCTCTTCGGTGCATTCGTTCCAGCCGTATTCGGCAACACGATCGGCGGTGAGTGGTTCGGTCACTACATCGAGCAGCAGATGCCGTTCGCGGGCATCGGCAATCTGGAGTATGTGCACCAACAGTTCGTGTCCGCCCAGCTTCAGGCTCAAGAGCGAATTGGCAAGCACCATTACGTGCTACTGCGTGTGGCCGCCGGCCAACAGTCAGAAAAGCTGAAGAATCTTTTCGACTATCGCACGAAGATAGGTGCCCAGCTTGCCTATTATTACAATTCGATATTTGGCCCTGTCGGTGCTACATTTGGCTATAGCAACCACACGAAGAAGTGCCATTTCTTTATTAACCTCGGATATGAATTCTAATAATTTATCAAATATAGTAGAACATGAATCAATCAAGAAAAAAACAGGCTGGGATAGCGCGAGTGGCGATGCTCGGGCTACTCATGTTGTTGCCGCTGACTGCTGTGGCCCAGCGGCTGCTGACGCTCGACAGTTGCAGGGCGATGGCACTGAGGAACAACAAACAGATGGGTGTGGCGAAGATGAAACAGGAGGTGAACGCCAACCTGCGGAAATCGGCACGCACGCAGTATCTGCCTAAGGTGAACGCTGTGGGCGGTTACATGTGGATGAACAAGGAAATATCCATCCTCAATGACGACCAGAAAGCAGCCCTGAGCAACCTGGGTACGAACGCAACGTCGAAGTTGCAGACTGCACTGGCTCCGCTGGCGGCAACACTTCCTGCTGAGGCGCAGGCGAAGATGGCTGGCGACATGGGCTTGTTCGCTGGTGCGCTGAACCAAGCTGGAGCAGGCATTGTGGAAGGCTTTCGCACTGACACGCGTAACATGATGGCCGGAGCGGTGACCGTGACGCAGCCTGTGTTCATGGGCGGTGCCATCGTGGCAGCCAACAAAATGGCGACCATCAACGAACAAATGGCCGCCAACTCCTTGGAGATGAAGAAGCAGGGCACCTTATATAATATCGACCAGGCCTACTGGCAGGTAGTGTCACTGCGACATAAACAGACACTGGCTGAGAGTTATGTGGCTCTGGTAAAGAAGCTGAAAGGCGACGTACAGAAGATGATCGACCAGGGTGTAGCCACAAAGGGCGACGGGCTGAGTGTCAGTGTGAGGGTCAATGAGGCCGAGATGGCACTGACACAGGTGACCGACGGGCTGGAGCTCTCGAAGATGCTGCTATGCCAGTTGTGCGGACTGCCTGAAGACGAACAGATTACGCTGGCTGACGAAGATCGCAAAGATTTGAATCAAGAAGAGTCACAAGATGTTGCTCCCTCTGATCCTTCCATCGCTTTTCAAAACAGACCGGAGCTGAAAGTGCTACAGAACACGGTCGATCTGTCGCGCCAGACGACAAACGTGCTGAAAGCGGGAAATCTGCCGCAGGTCATGCTATCAGGTGGCTATGCCGTGACCAATCCAAATACGTTTAACGGCTTTGAGAAGAAGTTCGGTGGCGTATGGAATGTTGGTGTCGTAGTGCGTATTCCCATCTGGAACTGGGGCGACGTGATGTACAAGATACGTGCCTCAAAAGGATCTACAGCTATGGCCAGACTTGAACTAGACGATGCCCGCGAGATGATTAGTCTACAGGTGCGTCAGAACAATTTCAAGGTGAAAGAGGCCCAGAAGAAACTTGCTATGGCACAGTCGAATGTCGCCAATGCAGATGAAAACCTGCGTATGGCTAATCTCGCATTCAAAGAGGGAACAGCATCGTTTACCACCGTCATGGAGGCTCAGACCGCCTGGAATCAGGCACAGTCGCAGAAGATCGATGCCGAGATTGGTGTAAAAATGAGTCAGGTAGAACTGCAGAAGGCATTGGGAAAACTGGAATAGTTTACGGTTTAGAGTTTAAAGTTTAGAGTTTATTTTATTAAAAGTTTATAGTTATGGCAGACAAAGCAAAAGAACAGCATAATAATATCCTGCTGGCTGTCGCAGGTTTTTCAGCAGTAGTAGTAATCGTGGCACTCATCGGTTTCCTGGCCCTGGGTCGTGATCCCGAAGTGATA